>Ga0068851_10000011_pt1 | contig 178585 bp, 163 predicted proteins | sample KBSCornC12_FD_66588 | JGI IMG/M metagenome (GOLD analysis project Ga0068851, IMG submission 66588) | Corn rhizosphere microbial communities from Kellogg Biological Station, Michigan, USA - KBS Corn C1-2 | ecosystem: Host-associated > Plants > Roots > Rhizosphere > Soil ...
GCCATTGACCTTGGCCTTGGCCACGATGGCCGGGCCGAGGGACACGTCCGGCGGGCAGATCACAAAGCCCTTGGCACCGTTGGCGGCCAGGCTGTCGATGGCCGAGAGCGTTTTTTCACCATCGGGCACGGCGATCTTGATCACGGTAAAGCCGTGTTCTTTGCCGGCTTTTTCGGCGAAGGCCCATTCGGTCTGGAACCAGGGTTCTTCGGCCTGCTTGACCAGGAAGCCGATCTTCACTTCTTCGGCCGATGCAAAGCCACTGAAGGCAAGGGCGAGCGCGAGGGTGCCTAGAGTCTTCTTGAACATGAACCACCTCTTTCTTGTTATTGGAAAACGCGTTAGTCGTGGTACATCACAGACCGCCCGCCATCGATCATCAGGCAGGTGGCGTTGATAAAAGGCGCCTCGTCGGTCGCCAGAAACAGCGCGGTCATCGCCACCTCGATCGGCTGGCCGATGCGCTTGGGCGGGTGCAGGTCGAACGCACGCTGGCGCTCGGCGTGGGGGTCGGGGAAACCGTTCCAGTAGTCGACATTGAGTTGGGTTTCGATGTAGCCCGGCGCGATGGCATTCACACGGATGCCCTTGGGCGCGTATTCGATGCCGAGGGCGCGGGTCAGGCCAAGCAGGCCATGCTTGGCCACGGGATAGGGGAAGCAGCCGGGGATGATGTGGCTGGAATGGGTGGAGGCAATGTTGACGATGTTGCCGATGCCCTGCTCGATCATGTGCGGCAGCACCGTGCGGCAGCCGTACCAGGCGCCGTCGAGGTCGATGGCGAAGCAGCGGCGCCAGTCTTCGTCGGTCATCTCCAGCGGGTCGCGGAACACATTGACCCCGGCGCAATTGACCAGCACATCCACCCGGCCGAAGCGCTCGATGGCCACATTGACCAGCGCCTGCCATTGCTCCCTGGACGTGATATCGACCGGTTGCGCGTAGATCTCGGCGCCACGTTCACGCCAGTGGGTCGCGACGTTCTCGACCTTTTCACCCTGGATATCGGCGATGACCAGCTTCGCCTGCTGCGCCTGGAAACACGCGACGATCGCCTCGCCAATGCCCTGGGCGGCACCGGTGATGATCACCACTTTGCCTTTGAGCCGCTCGCCGTAGATGGGCTCGGGCACGGCGGGGAGTGACAACGGTTGTGCCTGCATCGCTTCACCTGTTTTATTTTTGGTAGTGAGTGCTGATGCAGCCGACTATAAACCCATCTTTTGAAACATCTCAATATATAAATTTGCATCCCATATAGTGAGCAAAGCACAAAAAAATGTGGGAGTAGGCAAGCCCCTCCCACATTTTGATTTTCAGCTAGCCCAAGGCGAAATCACGCAGCGCATCGCCTTCCATTCGGTAACGCACCCACTCTTCCTGCGGCTGGGCGCCGATGGATTTATAGAAGGCAATCGCCGGTTCGTTCCAGTCCAGCACGCTCCACTCGAAGCGACCGCAACCGTTGTCGAACGCGATCTTCGCCAGGTGGCGCAAGAGCTTCTTGCCTGCGCCGCCACCGCGTTGCTCCGGGTTTATGTACAGGTCTTCCAGGTACAGGCAGTTGCTGCCCAGCCATGTGGAATAGCTGAAAAAGAACACCGCAAAACCAATCGGCAAGCCATCGCGCAAACAGATCAGGCCATGGGCGGTCGCCCCTTCGCTGAACAGGCTGCGCTCGATGTCCACCACACTGGCGATCACTTCATGCCGGGCCTTCTCATACTCGGCAAGCTCGGTAATGAAAGTCAGGATCTGCGCAGCATCGCTGGGCACGGCGGGGCGAATCTCGATGGTCATGGGTGAGCCTTGGCAATTTCAAAGCACACATACTAAGGCGCTTTCGTGACGAGTTGCAGCGCATTTTCGTGGTCAATGGCACACAAAATCTTACAGGTGACACAAGACCGTTCGTCGCCATCAAGGCACGAACGCAGAGCACCGGCGGACCAATAGAGGGTAAGGACATTCATCATATGGAGACACCCTCATGAAGCATTCCAAGTTTGCTGCCCTCGCCCTGGCTGGCCTGTTGTCTTCGGTTTCGCTGAGCGGTTTTGCAGCCACCTCCTCTACCGGCCCGACCAATCCGGACGCCACCACCGAGTCCCAGAAATCCATGGGCACCGGCCTGGACACCAATGGCGGCGCAGTCATTGACAATACCAATGCCGCCGACCCGCACACCCAGGGTCATGACACTCAACGCCAGGCGCCAGCCGCCGTCGGCAACGGCAAAATGGGTCCATCGATCAATGAACCCAAGATCAATAAGGGCGATGACTCGAACCTGCCCGGCGCTCCGAAACAACCTGCGCCCTGATCCAACCAACGCCTGACGAACACCCGATCATTTCCCAGTGAAGAGGTACGCATGAACGTCGACAAAGACCTTGAAAAAGAAGTCCTGACCCGCCTGCTGCACGCTCACCCTCAAGGGCTGGGCAAGGAGGTGTTGGATAACTACCGCGGAGAAAAAGTCGTCGCCAGTGCGTTGGCGTTCCTGCAGGATCGCGGCCTGATCAAGGATGGGCATGTGACCACTGACGCCGCCGGTGAGTATGCGTTGAACCTGCCGATCAAGCTGACGGCGTCGGGTGTGGATGAGGCGCGCAAGCTGGAGTCTGAAACGAGCCAGTAGCCTCAAATGTTGGAGGGGGCTTGCCCCCTCCACATTTTTTGACCCTACCCTATTCCCGCAGCAAGGCGTCGACTTCTGCGCTGCCAGGCGATGTAGCTGGCCCCCAGCGTGTCACGGCCAGCGCTGCTGCTGCGTTCGCCCGGCGCGCTGCCTGGGCAGGTGCCAGGCCATCGGCCAACCCTGCAATAAACACCCCGGCGTGGGCATCCCCTGCGCCATTGCTGTCCACCGCCGTCACCTTGAACCCCGGCACATGCTCCGCCTGGCCATTGCGGCTCACCCAGCAGCCATTCGGCCCATCCCGCACCACCAGTAAGGCATCGCCGGGCAGATGACGGCTCAGGTCGACCAGCGCCTCTGCAACCGTTTCCGCCCCGGTAAATGCCAGTGCTTCAGGGCCGTTACTGGTCCAGATATCGATACGCGGCAACAGCGCCACCATCAGCGCCGAATCCGGTGCCTTCACCAACGGCCCCGGGTCGAACACCACCTGGATATCGCGAGGCAGGGTCAGTAACCAGTCGAGCAGAGCCTGCGCCTTGCCTTCCAGCAACAGGCTGTAGCCACTCACATACACATAATCGTCCGCCTGTGGAACCACCCGCGCCAGGTCGTCGGTGCTCAACTCGCCTTCAGCACCGATATGGGAAATGAACGTGCGCTCGGTGGTGGCCTCGGTCAGCGATACACACAAACCGGTATCTTTATCCGTGCTGGCGGCTTGGGCGATTTCGACACCTTCCGCCTGCATCGCCGCGCGTGCCAGGTCGCCGAAGCGCCCGTTGCCGTGACGGCCCAGGTAAACCACCGCCAACCCATTGCGCCGCGCAGCCGCCATCACGTTGAAGCCACCGCCGGCTTCGAAACTGGCCGATTGCGCCAGCACGTCGCCGCCGGTTGCGGGCAAGGTATCGAGGGCCATGACCAGGTCGACGATGACCTGGCCGGTGTGCAGCAATCTAGACATTAGGGCTCTCGACTAAAGCCGGGCGACGGTCAGCCGCACCGCCCAGCACCGCATAAATCCCGCCGGCCACCAGGAAGGTGACGATCCAACCCAGGCCGTTGTGGCCCAGCCAGGAGTCGGACAAAGGCCCGGCGAACCAGATGTTCTCGGCGGTGGTGCCGATGGTGGTGAAGCTGAAGCCCAGCACGATCGCCACGGCCCAGGCACCGAAGGCACGCCACTCCACACCGCCGCGATACCAGTAGGCGCTGCTTGGGCTCACGTCCAGCAGGTCCTTGGCGCTGTAGTAGTGACGGTGGATCAGGTCGACCACAAAGATGCCGACCCATGCCGTGATCGGCACCGCCAGCAAAGAGATGAACGTGATGAACGGGCCGTAGAAACTGTCGGCGATCAGCATGAAGTAGATGGAGCCGGCGAAGATCGCCACGATATCGACGATCACCGCATGCACGCGCTTGACCTTCAAACCGAGGGTCAGCGTGGTGAGGCCCGCCGAGTACACCGACAGGTTGTTGGACAGCAGCAACCCACCGAACGCGGTGATCAGGTACGGCACGGCCATCCAGGTCGGCAGCATGTCGCGGATCGCGACGATCGGGTCGGTGGCCGAAGCCAGGTCGTTGTTGCCCACCGACAACAGGCCGCCGAGGGTGATCAACAGCACCAGCGGAATGCCCGCACCGAATGCTGCCGACGCCACCAGGCGCACCGCCTTGACGCTGCGGTGCTGGTAGCGCGACATGTCCGCGCCGGCGTTGGCCCAGCCGATACCCGTGCCAGCGGCCATGGTGCCGATGCCGATGATCATCGCGCTCAACGGTGCAGGGGTAGCGTTGAACACCGCGCTCCAGTCGATCGTGGCGCAGAGGAAGCCGCCGACCAGGATGTTCAACGCGCCGAACACGTAGGTGGCCCACTTCTGGATCACCAGCAAGGTGGCGTGGCCCAGCCCGGATACCGACAACGTCAGCAGCACGAAGATGGCGATAAAGACCAGGGTGAGCACCGGTGCGCTTTTGGCTTCGACCGGCGAGCCGAACAGGATCGAGCACAACGACAGCAGCACAAAGGCCGCCGTGGTGGTGTTGACGGTTTCCCAGCCCAGGCGCGACATCAGCGACACCAGGGTCGGGCCGATATTGCCGCGCACACCGAAGATGGCACGGGACAGCGTCAGGCTGGGCGCACGGCCGCGACGGCCGGCAATGGAGATGATGCCGACCACCGCAAAGGAGCCGGCGGCGCCGAGGATCGCCACGATGATGGCCTGCCAGATCGCCAGGCCGCGAAACGCGACCAGCGTGGCGCCGAGCGGCAAGCCGAGGATGCTGATATTGGCCGCGAACCACACCCAGAACAGTTGCAGCGGGTGGCCGTTGCACTCGCCTTCCGGGACCGGTTCGATGCCGCGTGTTTCCAATTGCCCGGCGCTTTGACCGGAAGATGTACTGCTCATGAGGGGGTGCTCCAGGTGCCTGTATTGTTGTGGTTGTGGCAGGTATACAAAGCGAATCTTCCGGTCGTCCTGACTCAGCGCATTTTCAACAGCTCTTGAACCAGCGATTGCAGATCCAGGCCATTGACCTGCTTGACCTGTTCGATCATCGCCTCGGGCCAGCACTGCATGCCCAGGCACGCGCCGAGCATGGCGCCGAGAATCGCCGCGATGGTGTCAGTGTCGCCGCCAAGGCTGGCCGCCAGGCACAACGCCTCGAAGGCATTCATCTCGCCCACCGCCACTTGCTGGGCCAGGGCGAACGACACCACCACAGACTCCTGGGACGCGACGGAGGTGCCGATCAATTCGTACAACAGGTCCGCGAACAGGGCCTTGTCACCGCTGCCGACGCTCAAGGTCCGCGCCCAGCTGATGCGCGTGGAAATCCGCCCACCAGCGATCCAGTGACCATGGCCTTCGGCCTGCTGGGCAACCTGGGTGCCGATGTTCAACGCTTCGCCCAGGTCCACGCCGTTGATGCCGGCCGACACCACCGCTGCCACCGCCGCCGCGCTGGAAATACCCAGGGTGGTGTTGTGGGTGACCTGGCAGGCCTGGATCACCGCCTGGATAAACTGCGCCGGGTCGCTGACATCGGCGGCAATCCCCACTGGCGTGATGCGCATCGCGGCGCCGTTGGTGGTGCCGTAGCGGCCGGACTCTTCCGGGGTGTGGCCGGCGAGGATCATGTCGATCGCACGCTTGGTGGAGGGGCCGAGCAAATCCTGCGAGCCCTTGGCACGCATCACCGCTTCCCAGTCGATCAGGCGCTGGGCAAGCACAGTGGGTTCGATCTTGCCTCGGCCTTCCACCAGCAACTCGCCCACCAGGATGGCCTGTTCGGTGTCATCGGTGATGGAGCCGGCGGGCATGTTCGGTGCGATGGGCTGTTCGGCATCGGCGTTTTCCAGGCCGGTGATGGCACCGAAACGCGCACGCACCTGCTCGCGGCTCAAGGACTGGGTCGGCATGCCCAGGGCATCGCCCAAGGCCAGGCCGTAGAACGCGCCGAGGGCGCGATTGAGCGGGGTCATTTCGAATTTCCAAATTGCAGGTGCAGGCGAAAGTGCAGAGGGTCGAGCAAGCTTTCGACATACTCCATGAAACGTTCGCGACGGTCGTAGGTGGTACGCGAAGCCTTGAGGAACACCGTGCCGGCTGGGCGGCCAAGCAACTCGGCATCTTCATCGCTGAGGGGCTCGGCACCGATCCATTGGTCCCCTTCGGCGCCGACATATCCGTAGGCGGCCAGGGTGATGGTCAGGGAATTATCGATCAGGCCTACTCTTGGCAGGCCCTCCAGGCCTCCGGAAGCGGGCATCAGCGAGCGTTCCAGGGACACGGCAGTGCCATCGGTAGTGCGACGGCGGCGGTCGAGGGCAATGAATTGGTCGCTGCCGAAACGGCTGAGCAGGTCAGGGCGGGTCACCGCTTCCAGGCGCAGGATATCGGTGTTGACCTTCGCACCGGTGTCCGCCAGGGCTTGGGCCCAGCCACTGCGCTGGTCGAGCACCATGCCGTCAAAGGTCACGATGGAGCCGACGCCGCTCTGGGTCGCGATGTAGTTGCGCCGCTTGAGTTCGGCCAAGGCCTCGCGCAGGGTGCCGCGGCTCACCGCGAACTCCTCGGCCAATTGATGCTCGCCCGGCAGCAGGAAACCGTCGGCCATCACACCACCCTCGATACGGCGGATGAGCTCGTCGACGACGCGTTTTTTCTTATCAAATCGAACATGTCTAATCATGTACAAATTGATAACGCAAAGCGCCCATGTGCAGCAAGCGAATTATTTCAGGGAGATGATAAAACCGACTTCAGGGCTCCAGGCCAATAGGGAAAAACTCCCCTGCGCTCCAGACGCCCAGCCAGTTCTGACCGTTGATCGGACGACTCACTGCCAATTCCACCAACTGGTAGAACGCATTGCGGTGCACCAGGGCTTCGAGGTTGCTGCGCACTCGCAGATAGGGTGCAGGCTCCTGGGTCACAGAATCGATCACCACCCGCAGCGGGTGTTCGAGGCCGGCTTCGACCTGGTCATCGACGTTGGTGGTGAAGCGCAGCACCTGGCTTTCGCCCTGCCCTTCGACTTCCAGGGTAATGGCGACAAACGGAGCATCATCGACGGTGATGCCGACTTTTTCCACGGGGGTAATCAGAAAGTAATCATCGCCATCGCGACGGATGATGTTGGAGAACAGCTTGACCATCGGCTTGCGCCCGATCGGCGTGCCTTGATAGAACCAGGTGCCATCACGGGCGATGCGCATGTCGATATGGCCGCAGAAGTCCGGGTTCCACAGGTGGACCGGGGCCGGACCCTTGCCCTTGGGCAACTGGGCCAACAGGTCGTTGGCCTTGGCGGAATCGGTCATGGGGTTCTCCTGGGTCTTATGGATTGCTCATCCCCAACAGGCCGCGGGCGTACTGCGCCAGGGGGCGGGCAATCAGGTCTTCTGGCTTGTTGTCGTGAAACGTCAGTAAACCGCCACGACTGCGTATACGTGCAGTATCAATCAAATACTGGGTGCTGGTCTCGATCAACATGATCTGGATGACGCCGCTGTCCAGGCCTACGCGGTCGAGGGCTTCCTGGTCGGCCCATTCATCCGCGTTGCCGATGCGGTCATCCGCCTTGGCGAAACGGCAGTACAGCAGGTAGTGAGCGCCCGCCGCGCGGGCTTCGGCCATGGCCTGCTCCAGGCCTTCAGGCTGACGGGCGCGGCGCACCATGGGGAAGTACTCGACAAAGCCATTGAAGGCTTCTTCGGCCACCACGTTCGGCCGCGGGTAGGCACTGCCCGGCGGCACAAAGGCGCCCTGGGCGATAAAGACAAAGGAGTCCGGCTGTATGCGTACCGAGGCGGTACGGCGGGTATCGCTGTGGTCCAGCAAACCGGCGTCGCTCATCTGATAGCGGGTACCTTCGGCCATATCGCTGACGGTCATGCAGCCACTCAGCGTCAACGACGCCAGCAACAAAACCACACTACGCATCCTAATCCTCCAGAAGCCGGTGACGGAAAACCGGCGAATGGGCGTGTGATGCAGGTTTTGCGCCATTTGGCAGCAACCTATGACAAATGTGGGAGGAGCTTGCCCCTTCCCACAGTTGGTTGCGTGCTGGCTTGGCGGGTTGGTTAGCCGCCGATGATTTTCATGATGGTGGCGCCGCCAGAAAAAGCCACCTCCTGCTTGTCACCCAACGCCTTCATCAACAGCCCCTGCAAGGCCGGGAGTGCTTGATGGCGCGGCTTGTCCAGCAGGTCGCCGACGTAGTGACGGTTACTCGACGACAGGCAGCCATGCAACCAACCCGTGGACGACAAGCGCAACCGTGAGCAGGTGCGGCAGAACGGTACGCTTTCGTTGGCGATCACACCAAAGAAGCCTTTACCGGGGATTTCGTAGCGTACGGCAGTGGCATCCACAGGCGCATTGGCTTGCAGGTATTCATGCTGCTCACCGATCAAACCCAGCAGCTGTTGCAGGCTGACAAACTGCTGCAGGAACGCGTTGGAGTCCTTGGCCAGGTGGCCCATGCGCATCAACTCGATAAAGCGCAGCTCGTAGCCACGCTCCAGGCAATAATCGAGCAGTGGCATGACCTGGTCGAGGTTCTGGCCGCGTAACGGCACCATATTGACCTTGATCTTGATGCCTGCAGCGCGGGCCTGGTCCATGCCGTCGAGCACAGTGGCCAGGTCGCCACCACGGGCAATGCTGCGGAAGGCATCTGCGTCGAGGGTATCGAGGGACACGTTGATGCGCTTGATCCCGGCCTCCACCAGCAACGGCAGCTTGCGCGCCAGCAATTGGCCATTGGTCGTCAGGCTGATATCGCTGAGCCCCATCCCCCCCACGGCGCCCATGAACGCTTCCAGCTTGGGGCTGACCAGCGGCTCGCCGCCGGTGATGCGCAGGCGGTCGATGCCCGCCGCTTCGATCAGGTATTCCACACCACGGGCCATGGCCTCGGCGGAGAGTTCGTCCTGGGCAGCCACCAGCCGCTTGCCGTTAGGCACGCAGTAGGTACACGCGTAATTGCAGGCTGAGGTCAGGCTGATCCGCAAATTGCGAAAACGCCTGCCTTGACGATCAACGATCATGGATCACTCCGGCAGAGGATGATTCGGGCGCGCTAAAAGCTGACTGATAAATCAGCTTTTAGCAAGAGTCCATGCCTGAGTATATTCCTGGGGTACTACGCGTGGCAGCAAATCATTACGTGGCAGGCGTTTCTGCCGGTGGCTGCTCACTGCTGTGCTTGCGCTTGTTGCCCATGCGCACGCCGATATCCATCAAAAACTGGAAGAAACCTTCCTGGTCTTCCAGCACGTTGCTCCAGAACGGCGAGTGGTACAGCGCCACGGCACCGTGGACCAAAGCCCAGGCGGCGCAGTAGTGGAAATACGGCGGCACATCTTCGAGCTTGCCTTCGCTGATGCGCCCCTTGATCAGCAGAGTCAGACGTTCGAAGTTCGAGGCGCGGATCTTGTGCAGTTCCTCGACCATCTCCGGCACCTGGTGGCCCTTGACCACCTTCTCTTCCAGCCGGTCGAACAGGCGATAGCGCTGCGGGTCACGCATGCGGAACTCGAAGTAGGCACGGGACAGGGCTTCCTTGTCCTTGTCGACATCGGCCGAATGCAGCAGCTCGTTCAAGTCGCGCTCATAGTCGAGCATCAGGCGCAGGTAGATCTCGGCCTTGGACTTGAAGTGCTTGTAGATCGTGCCTTTGCCGATACCCACGGCATCCGCGATCATCTCGACGGTAACGCTGTCTTCACCTTGTTCAAGGAACAGCTTGAGTGCGGTGTCGAGAATTTCCTGCTCACGGCGGCGAAACTCACGGACCTTACGGGGTTCTTTGTGCATGAGGAAGAGGTCTGCAAAGGTCGGATTAGGGAGGGTTGCGCAGGGCCACGGATACGTGGCGATACGATTTACCCGGTGCGAGGGATTATCCCGACTGAACGGTCGTTGGGCAATGTCTATGTGAACCCGGAATGCACTTTACTTTCAGCACACCAACGTTTTCATTGATATCAGTCAGAAATAATACGCAACAACTGCACACGTGCACCGACCTGATGAGAACTCAAGCGAAGCGCGCGTATTCCAAATCTGTTTAAAAAACGATCAGCCGCGACTGGACTGAATCGGATACTGATCAATACTTGAACTGTCGGCGTGACATCTCCCCCAAGTGAAGCGCCGACCTGGGTACCAACGGACCGCGTACCCTTGTTTTACTCCTAATGGTCTTAACCCGGATTCACCCCCCCAGAACCCGGGTTTTTTTTGCCTGCGATTTGACCCTCGCATCAAGAAGCGACGTGGGCCAGTGGGAAAAGGCGCTTGAAGTTTTCAGTGGTCTGCTCGGCAAAACGCTCGTAGGACTCACCGCGCAGCATCGCCAGGTAATCCGCCACGTCGCGCACATACTCCGGCAGGTTCGGCTTGCCGCGATGGGGGATGGGAGCCAGGTACGGGGAATCGGTTTCCACCAGCAGGCGGTCGGCGGGCACCTGGCGTGCGACATCACGCAGGGCGTCGGCGTTGCGGAAGGTGACGATGCCCGACAGCGAAATATAGAACCCCAGGTCCAGCGCCGCCTTGGCCATGTCCCAGTCTTCGGTAAAGCAATGCAACACGCCAGCCTGGGGCAATGCCGCTTCGCGCAGCAGGGTCAGGGTGTCGGCACGGGCGCCACGGGTGTGGACGATCACCGGTTTGTCGGTCTGCCGGGCGGCTTGCAGGTGCAGGCGGAACGAAGCCTGCTGCAACTCGGCGGCTTCGGGTTCGTAGTGGTAATCCAGGCCGGTTTCGCCAATGGCCACCACGCGCGGGTGATTGAGTTCACCCAGCAGCCAGTCGAGTGCCGGGGCTTCACCGGGCTTGAGGTCCAGCGGGTGGATGCCCACCGAGCAATCCACATCGGCATAACGCTCGGCCAGGGATTTGACGTCCGCTGCATTCTCCGCGCTGACGCCGATGCACAGGAAGTGCCCTACCCCACGCTGGCGTGCGGCGTCGAGGGCAGCGTCAAGGGAACCGCCGTGCTGGGCCAGGTCGAGGCGGTCAAGGTGGCAGTGGGAATCTACAATCATAGGAGTCTACAACTTCAGTCACGAAAAGTGTCTGGCCGACGATACACCCGCCGGCCACGGAAATTAACGGCGTCCGAGCAAACCGACCCATTGCACCAGCAACGCTTCAAGCAGCAGCACGCGGTTGAGGTTGGCCTTGCCGAGCACCTTCTGGCGCTGGGCGAGGATCCAGTCCTGGATCGCCAGCACCTTGTCCTGGGCACTTTTCTGCGCCAGGTACTGCACCACCTTGCGCATATCCGGCAGGCCCAGACCGTTTTCATCCTGGGTCAGCTGGTAGCGCAGGATCAGGCTTGACCAGTCGCAGAACCAGTCGAACAGCAACAGCAGGGGGATGTCCTTCCAGGCGCTTTCTGCCAGCTGGGTGGCGGACACTTCCTGCTTGATCAGTTTCTTGACCCCCTCCACCACCAGCGCACGTTGTTCACGCACGCCCTGGACCTGCAGCTTCACCGCCGCCAACGGCGAACCGGCGGCCAGGGTCAGCAACTCGACCCGTTCGTCCTGGGAGCACTCCGGCAACGCCTGTGCCAGCCACGCAAGACTCATGGCCTCGCTTGGCAGCGGGCACGCCTGCTGCACGCAGCGGCTGCGGATGGTTGGCAGCAAACGGCTGGACTGGTGACTCACCAGCAACAACACCGTATCGCCGGACGGCTCCTCCAGGCTTTTGAGCAAGGCGTTGGCAGCATTGATGTTCATCGCCTCCACCGGCTCGATCAGCACCACCTTGCGTCCGCCCATCTGTGCGGTCTGCACCACGAAGCTGACCAGGTCGCGCACCTGGTCGACCTTGATTGCCTTGTCGGCTTCCTCGGGTTCCAGCAGGTAGTTATCCGGGTGGCTGCCAGCCTTGAGCAGAAGGCAGGACTTGCACTCGCCGCAGGCCTCAAGATTGATCGGGCGCTGGCACAGCAGGCTTGCCATCAGGCGCTCGGCCAACGCTCGCTTGCCGATCCCCACCGGCCCATGCAACAGGTAGGCGTGGGCGTGCTGGGCACGGCCGGCCAGTTGTTGCCACAGGCTGTCCTGCCACGGGTAGGCTTCAGCCACGGGCGCGCTCCAGCAGTTCGGGTAGCAGCGCGTCGATGGCCTGCTGCACCTGCGCCAGCGGCTGGGCTGCATCCAGCAGGGAGTACCGCGCGGGCTCCGCCTTGGCAATTGTGAGGAATGCACTGCGTACCGCGTTGAAGAACCCATCGCCTTCCAGCTCGAAGCGGTCCAGGCGGCCACGGGCGCTGGCACGGGCCATGCCGACTTCCACCGGCAGATCGAACAGCAAGGTCAGGTCAGGGCGCAAGTCGCCTTGGACAAAGGTTTCCAGGGTGGCGATGCGCTCCACGGACAAGCCCCGACCGCCGCCCTGGTAGGCGTAGGTGGAATCTTGTTTTCGGCTTTCTAAAAACGTAAACATTTGAAGGTTATTGCCCTTTTCTCTAATACGTAAACGTGCTCAAATGCCCGAAATATAAGGCCTGAGCCGAAAACAGGAGTACACCGTGAGAACCATTATCGGCCTTGCCGCCCTTGCCCGATCGGGCAAAGACACCGTCGCTTCGATGCTTTTGAGCTTCCCAGGGATCGCAGCCTTTGCTTTGGCTGACCCACTGAAAACAGGTTGCCAAGCGCTGTTCGGCCTCACTGAAGCTGAGACCTGGCAGGACGACCTGAAAGAGACAAGCATCGAGCTTTGGGGCAAGTCACCGCGAGAGTTCTTTCAAACGGTTGGTACTGAATGGATGCGCCATCATAACGCAGACCACTGGTTGATGAGAGCCGCGAGGGAGATCAATCCTCCAGAACGCGCCTCAACCCCATCCGCCCTGCCTGACCTCAATGCCCCTGACGCTCCCTTCCGGCTCGCAGCTCAAGCTTTCTTCGACTTCAGCGACGACCAGACGTGGAACCCCAACGCGTCCAGAATCCACGACGAGTACTGGAACCTGTCGCCCGACGATGCCGTGGAGCTGCTGAAGAAGTACGCCTACGACCTCTATCCAAGCTTCGACGCTGTCCGTAGCAAGCGCCCGGTTGAGCATCCTGTGAGCCGCAGCCAGATCCCTGCTGATGCTCAGACCATCATCATCAAGGACATTCGCTTCGAGAATGAAGCTGCGTTCCTGCGCTCTCACAACGGTGAAATCTGGCATATCAGCCGACCCGACTTGCCCAAGGTCAACGCGCACTCATCAGAGCTTGGCGTAGCGCACTCAACAGGCGACCTGCGTCTAGTCAATGACGGCACACTGGAAGACCTCCAGAAGCTGGTAGCCCTGGCATGGAACGCCCATGCCGAGCGGCACGACCAGAGCCAGAACCGAGACCAAGACCAAGACCAAGACAGCAGTGCGCAGAGAAATGAAGGAGGCCAGAACTAATGACTTCCTTCGAGCACAGCATTCCCGATACGGACATCGATCCGAGCGACGATGCAGCCGCCAACGCCTCCATTACTGCCGTGATTACATCAAACGGCAAAGAAATCCCATGCCGTTACTTGGACAGTCCTAACTATTCTCACTCATCGAACGTATGCCTTTGCCTGCACTGGCTCTACCTTCTCTACTGCCCGACCCGGGTTTCGGCACGAGCCTACCTGCTCAGAGACGCGGTCGAGCTTTTCCTTAATTTCCGGAACATCCACAATTCCGTAAACCCTGAGCCACTTCAGATTCATACGTACACTGACATCAACTCGGAAATTTTCATCCGTTTCATCGAGTACGTGCAAGACGTAGGTGAAACACTCGCGAAGCCTGAGCTCTTGAAATCCGCGATCAAACTAGTTAGCGAGGAAACAGGCAAGCTCCCTCTTCTTACGTTGCCAATTGTCCCGATGGGCCCCAGGAAGGGGAAGAATGAGCCATTGAGCGCACAGGGATTCGAGACTCTCGAATACGCTTTATCCAAACACACCAACACTCTCTGGGAGAAATTTAATTTCCGAGAAGCGGTGGAATTGGCGAAGCCATATAGCGCGGAGGAGATTCTTGAAAGCGTCCGTCCATTGTCCACAAGAACCAATCTCATCGAGTCATACCATTATCATCGGAAAAATGACATCGACAGCAAAACCTCAAAGTGGATTGAGCTTTTTGCAAAATCGCCTGACCCAGTAATTCGCCAGCTGGCTGAATCCCCGGGGACGGCAATGGAGACGTTCCGCCACATCTGCCGTCAAGAGGCTGGCACGCTATCGGACAATGCAGGTAACAAAGATCCACTTAAACGCACCCCGATGAGCTTTTGGGAAGTTGACTATGCTAGAGCAGTTAAAACTTTTCTTACCCATGGCTATCCGCTTAAATTCGAGCTCGTAGACCTCTACGAAAACTACAGAAATCTATACACCCTGGAAGATGCGGGCGAAGACGTTATCAAACTTCTGATTCACCGGCTTACCTATGCGAACCGCAAAGGGTTCGGCCACTACGCCCTGTCGGTGGACGCCCTTCTGGCGCTTTATTACCCCAGCCTCGTGGATATGACAGCCCTTCTGCTCTTCATGATGTTCCAATCGGGCTGGAACAAAGAGACTGCACTCTCGTTAGACAAAGATAACTTCGAGCACATGCTGACAGGTACGATCGAGGAAGCTGTAAAGGTCGTATTTGCGGAGAAGGAGCGATCCCAAGGACTTAACAAGCCGTTCCATTCTGCGAAGCGCATCAACATGCCTACCCGCAGCGATGACCCCTACTCTTTCTACAATCTTATCCAGCTCGGAAAATTTTTGTCCGCCCCGCTGGCCGATTTCCCGTTCGATCAGATCCCCGGCACGATTACTGAAGACAAGATGAACCCTCTGTTTCTGTGCATCCGACCACGTGAAGACTGGAGTCGGGGAGGCCGGCTAACGTCCATTGCGCACCCAAAGACATTCGGCGTATATGTGAAGGCATTTTTGGCACAATACGAGGTTATCGATAACGGAAAAAGGCTCACCTCTGCCAAAGAGCTGACTCGCCGACTGCGCCCTACTTGGCTTCTGTACAAGAAAAAGCACAACCCGATCGCGCTGCTTTCTATGAGCATGGGACACGCCAACCGGGATACGACTGACATTTTCTATGACAACTCTGCGGTAGCTCATGCACAGCGTCTGCAACGCTTGCGCTCGGAGCTTGAGGCGGTAATGCAGCTCCTGCGCACGCGGCAATTCAAGGGTTTGCTGGGTAAGCATGCGCAAGCCCAAGCATCTGAGAAATGGAAGGTATTCCACATCCCAGGGCAGGCAAAAGCGTTATGGGCATGCGCAGACCAAACCAAGCCGGACTGGGTAGGTTCGGAAATCATCGCCAGCACCGGGAAAAAGTGCTGGGCGATCAAGGAATGCATCTTCTGCAGCAAGCTCCGGATTTTCGAGGACTCTCTGCCGTACATCATCGAGCGCGAATCCCACATTAGCGAACTGCTCGAATCCGGCGAGGGTGGCTTCACGTCGCGGTATACGAAGGAGCTAGAAGCGCTCCAGTTCATCCTGGATGAATGGGGCGATGAAGACGACGTTCTAGCGGCTGCTAAGTACCGCAAGCGTAACGGCCCCCTGCTTCCGCGCGACCTCGACATCCTGGAAATCATTTTTGAGAGTGAAGATCACCATGCCTAATAACAACAAGAACTCGGGCTCAATTCCGTCATCCAGCAACGTTGCTGATAGCACTGCTGTGGACAGCACCTCCGTAAAAAGCAGCGCCGTAGGTGCCCCACAGATGCATCAGTATCTTGGGCAATCACACGACGACGTTTTTGAGATCGACCAGGATGGCGATCAGGAGAGTGATCAGGAGCGCAATGCTAGTCAGCCTTCGTCAGCCCTAAAATCGGCAAAGAGCGGAAAGACCGGCAAGACCGGCAAGACCGGCAAGACGGGAAAGCCCAGGAAGACCGCCAAAACGGGAAAAGCCGACGACCTCGACGAAGAAAACGATGAAAACGAAGAAAGCAACCCAAGCGATGAAGACGAGGCTTTAGAAGCCCTGCTCAGCGACATGGATGAGGACTACTCGGAGTCCGAGCTGGAGGAGCTGGAGGCGCTTCAAGAGGAGCTGCATGCTCGTGCAGCGCAGCCATCGATGACGCTGGCTAACAAGCTTGCGACCGTGGGTCATGATTTTCCGGTTACGGGCACCGTACCCTACAGCGCGAAGCTGTGGCCCCTCCCACATGGCGCCCATGCACATCCCAATAACATCCGTTTCGACCGAGCGCTGTCCGGCTCTAATGATCTGAAGCGCGCGCTGGCGTACCACACGATCCCTGAGTTCTCGCCGTTCAGCTACATCCGATCCAATTCGACCGCGAAGATTTTCGGTAACGAGTACTCGATTCTTGAACAGTACATCTTCATCGACAACGGCATCAGCGCACGACCTGAACACATCGCGCTGATCTCAGTGCCTATGATCAACCAGGCGTTTGAGAAAGCAAAAGCCGCCACATCGAAGCATCATTATTATGCCCTGTTCAAGCACCTGAGATTTTGGGCACGACTCTCTGAACAAAAACTGCTGCCTGAAGATCTTCGACTGGACGTCAGCGCCGAACACATTGATCTCCCTGAACGCCGTAGCGACGTTGTGAGGAGCCGTTTCAACGGCGCCTTGGAGAGCTGGATCGCTTACTCCGAAGAGGACATGGAAATCCTCATGGACTACTCCATGTTCTGGCTTGAAAAAGTGATGCCCAAGGCGAAGCTTCTCAAGGACTATCTGGTTGACACCTCTTTTGCCTTCCTGAGCGACCTGGTCGTCACTCGCCGTGAGCGTATTCCGGAGCTTGAAGCCCTCTGCACCATCGAAATCGACGGGAAAACCGTCATGTCGCCACGGGTGCGCCCGCACAAGAAAGACGGTCTTCAACACTACTCGTACAGCTGGGTCACGGAGTACGGCCGGGTACTCGATGGCATTCGCAATTCGATCTTCATCCTGGTGGCGCTCGTAACCGGTGCACGTAAGGGCGAGCTGGCTGCAATGAACTTCTCGCACGTCAGCCAGGAAGCCAACGGGGATTACTGGCTCGCCATCACTCGCTGGAAAACCGCCGCGAGTCCCAAACATGGCGAGGAAGACCGGCTGCCGTTGCCAAAATTCGTAGGCGACATGATCCGTGCGTATGAAGAGCTGCGCTCGATCCCCCCCTTTGCAAAAGAAGGCTGGCTCTTTCAGCCGATGCGGTCGAGAAAGGTCGTGAACCGAGCCACGCCCTCTGCGATCACCAGCGTGATTGAGCAACTGAAACTTGTCCTGCCAATCGAGCGCCTTCACTGCCACCGTTTCCGCAAAACGATCGCAGAAATCCTGATTAACCGCGACGAACGCAACATCGACATCATCCGTGCACTCTTTGGGCACAAGAGCTATGCGATGACGCTGCGCTACATCGCCCGCAATCCGCTGATGGTGCGCAGCGTCGCGATCGCGATTGAGCAGAATTACACCCGGGAGTTCCAGGACATCGTGGCCGGCCTGCGCCTGGGGTATTCCGGGGCCTCTGCCGAGCGTATCTATAAGCAGATCATCAAACGCCCTGACGAGTTCGCCGGCCAGCAGTTGAAGGTGACCCTGGTGACTTATATCAGCCACTTGCTCAAGGCTGGCGAGCCACTGTTCATTCGCCGCACAGCCGTGGGTACGTACTGCCTTTCTGGCGAGCACTTCACGCCGACGAACCTTCCGCCCTGCCTGGCCGGCCGGAACGTTGAGAGCGAGCTCATCATGCCAAACCCTTCCAATTGCAAGATTGAGTGCAAGAAGGTGGTGATGCTGAGTTCCGCAAAGCAAGCGCTGAGTGACAACATCAAGTTCTATGAAGCGGTACTGGACAAGTCTCGTGGCAAGCTTGCTGCGACCGCTGAAGCTGAGCTCCTTCGCCGAATTAGCAGCTCAGAATTCCACCTGAACAACCTCATCACGAGTGGCCATTCGACTAGCCAGCAAATTGAGGTGCGCAATGTCTGAGCCGACCGTGATCACCAGGCCCAACAACAACAGAAAGGATTCCAAGGCCATAAAGAAACCGGCCAAGGCCACCATCGCAGGCAACGGGAGCGATAGCGTCGCAGTGACTAACCAGAGCACGGCAGATGCCGTGCTGCAGGATGCGGTGACCAACGAAGACCTCGGGCGCCGCCAGGTTATCAAGAACATCATCGTCTCCCATTTTTTGAGCGGCACCGCCAAAAAGCTCAAGCTGGTCGATGTCGCAGAGCGTGCTGGTATCACCCGGCAGGCCTTGGATCGCTACTACAGCGATCTCAAGCCTTACATCGCCGGCAAAAAAGACGTTACCGATCTGGTGGATGGGACTCAGGCCAAAGCCCGTGTGGAGACCCAAGCGACGATCAATGCGGTCGACGCGAAGTGGAAGACGAAGCTGGAACTGGCACAGGTCGAACAGGACAAGGAAGTCAGCAAGGCCATTGGCAGTTACATCACCACCTTGATGAATGGTGATATCGCCATTTTCGAGAGCAACCAACTACGCAAATCGTTGGAGAAGCAAACCCTTCACGCGGCTGAACTCAAGAAAAAAGTCGATCTTCTAGAGCTGAAACTGGCCACATTCTCCACCCATGCAGCACCCACTGGGGCGCCCTCGACCCACGACAAGGTGGTGTACGATGTCGACATCGAGCAACTTTGCGTTCACTACCAGCGCTCCCGGAGCCTTGACCAATTTGAAGACGCCAAGGAGATGGAGCTCAGGGCCATTCGGGAGAAGTTTGCTCGGTTCACTACGATGCCGAACGTGCATGTAGTGATGTTCGCTGATCGATACATCTGCCGATTCAACGAATTCGCCGCCAACTACTCCGCAGTGGGTGAAACCAGCCTGATCATTCGTCTCCCCCTGTTCACCCGTATTGAGATCAGCAATTTCATCAAGCACATCCCGACCAATTTCAAGAGATCGCTCTACGTCCCTCACCTCCCGCTTGAGATCGAGCGCAAGGCCCAGAGGGTTTTCAACTTCAAGCAAAACCCACTTCCGCCCGAAGAGGCAATGGCAGCGGATGGTGCTGACACGCCGAACATGGCGTGGGGACTCGATCAGATTGTCACGTTCAAGGTTCGGCAGGGAGACTGATAATGAATCGTACGGCCTCTTCCCGATCCGATAAGGCGCTTTCCATCAAAGCCCAACTGGTTACCTACAACAGCGTAGAGCTCAATGGCGACGTGACCCATTACGTCCTGGTGGCGCAGCAGAAGCACCAGAACGTTCTTCTCAGTCACCCTAACCTGTTTCTTTACAAGCATACCCGCTCATCGAAAGCGACGTCGATCCGATACGCCACCATCATCTCCATGTTCTACCGGTTCTTGGCTATGCAGCCGAAGATGAAGGGCATGGATTTGGGCTACTACCACGCGTTGGCTGACAACCAGGATATCCGCAGGTGGCAGGTGTACCGCCAGGTAGATCGGCTGGAGCGGAACTCATTAAAACCTTCCTCTGAGACGATTTTCGAAGATGCGAAAGTGCTGCTGACCTACTTCAGGTGGCTCAACGAGCACGGCTACGTCACCAACGTGGACGTACAACTGAGGACGTGGCGCGCCAATTTCCGCAGCGGGCGGATGCTCAATTACATCGACAAGATCGCCAAATCCGGCATCAGCTCCAAAAATATCCGCGTGCTCGATCGCAAGAGCCGCCAGAGCAAATTCGACTTTCTCATCACCAACGATGAGATCAAGGTATTGCTGCAGTCGTACGCTGACCCGGTGTATGCCGCGATTTTCCAGTTGGGGCTAGGGACTGCGATGCGCCCTATGGACTTGGTGCGGTTCCCCTATCTGGGCAATGGGGAGAACAAGCACATCATGCCCCACTCAGAGATGAAGAAGCTGGGCGCGACGACGAAGTACTCGGTGATTGACAGCAAGGGCCGCAAGGATAGAGAGATCGTCATCCACATGGATGACCTCAAAGCCTTGGAGGACAACTACATCACCCCCTTCTACGGCATTCGCAGACAGCTGTATAAGAAGCGATTCAAGCAGCCCTGTCCGCCAGACATCCTGTTTCTCACGGATCGCGGGATTCCGGTCACCGAGATGAAAATCGCCTCTCGGACAAACGATGCCAAGATCAAAGCCGCGAAGCATGACCCAAGCTTTCGGATCAACAACACCTTCTACCAGACGCGTCACTGGTGGCCGACACAGTTCCTCATCAACATGTTTGGTGACCGCTTGCTGACGGAAAATCTGGAGGTTCTCTACCTGGCAGCGGCGCAAATCCTGAAGCAGCAGATGGGACATGAAGACGAAGCCACCACCTACAAGTTCTACATCGACATGGCTCGGGTGCTGATGTTTGTCCACAAGGGCCACGCGCTGGATCTGATTCGCGCTCCGGATCTATCGGTGTCTGGCTTCATTGACCAACTCAAACCCGTTGACCGGAACAAGCTGGTTGAAAGCGACAGCGCAGGCGAAGGAGCAGGAACAGAGGCCGCCTAGTTGATTTAGGGCAGTGTGACCGTTGACTCGTTCACGCCCCGAGCCATGATCGAAGGCTGTATCAATCCAAGACATCAGGCCGCTGCTCGTCCGCAGGATGGATGGCGGCCTGCCCCTCCCCCAAGCATGCCTTTCATCTTGGGCAATGGGCGGGATGAAGTAACTCAACCTATAATCAAGCTCGGCACCTATCTGCAGCTGGAGCTCGGTGAGTGACTTGGCTGACGACCGATCGGTGACGCCGCCACCTCGAAACCATTTTCGCTCATTGGTAATGCACTAGAAGATAACCTGCGATAGGTACTCCAACCTCAGATGACGGCAGGGCGATTTTTAGGGACAAATAGCGTAGCGGTTCATCGTCTGCGCTTTCCTCATCACCAATGCAACGACACCCGCTCTACAGGCCAAAAAATATTCAAATCTCAGACTTAACGGATTAAGACCAGATGATTACCAGCGGCTACCTAATTGGACAAATAATCGACGAGTTTTCGGCATTGGGGGAACAGGCAAAACTCAGAAACAGACTTGGACTGTCAGACCTGTCAGTTTTCAGTGAAAACTTTTTCCGCGACATCCTGAACATCGTCGAGAACCTCGACCTAATAAACACCAATGAGGATAGGGCTAATGAGCCCGGCGTTGACCTAGGTGACGAAAATGCCGAAATCGCCTATCAGGTAACCACTACCAAGACCAGCGAAAAAATCAAGAATACTTTAAAGAAAATCACCCCTGCCCAGAGGGCAAAATACAAACGCTTTGTCGTACTCATAATTGGCGAGAAGCAGGATAAGTACGACGCCGTGGCCACCGCCTTGAGCGATCGTGCCACCAGTGAAATAGATCCTTCGATTGTATTTGATCTGGAAACAGATATCGTTGACTTGACAGATCTGGCACGTAAAGTTGTTGGATTGCCCTTTCCGCGGATCCAACGCTTACATCGGTTGGTGCAAGATCAAATGGGCCAAGTGAAAATTGAGCTTCAGGTACCCGACGCAGACGGTCAATACGAAACATCAGGCTACAGACTATGGGAGCCGCTACCAACACCTAAGCTTGGAGAGGGCACGAGATTCGCGGCGTGGGATGCAAAATTTCGGGGCCCTGAATACGTATTACGTGAAGACGATATCACCTCTGCAAGAGAAGCTATTGTCGAACTATCCGGACGACTTCACAAACTTCCTCGCATAACGCGAGAGTTTTTTGCCATGCTTCATGAGCGAGCAGAGAAAAACAACCTCAGGTTCACCGACCACCGAAGCCTGTATGTTGAATCGGTAGGCAAAACCTATCCTTCAGCCGAGATCGAGCTTTCGCTTCTTTTGGCACAGAATCTGTTGGATGTAAGCCATGAGCCCGTTCCCTTTAATGAGCACCTACCTGGCGAGATCGGTCTGCAAATGGGGCTTGGAGATGATAGCTTCAGGTTAGGCTTCTTCGACTTCGTCGTAGAAAACAAGCTTTCCTTTAGGCGGATACTTGGCGAGCTGGATTTTTCTGATTTCTGATCATTGCGACTTAGCCCAAGCTAGATCTTAGCTCGGGCTTCGGAGCTCATGCCGATGGTACTGATTGATGACCTGATTTTCATCTGAATAGCCTGCCGCCCATGGCTAGACGGGAGACAAAGCTGGATCAGTGCCTCGCAGTCCCCTGCTCGCGGGCCAAGCCGCTCAAAAGATGAAGGTTGCTCAGGAGCTTCGTTTCCAGAACCAGGGCGATGACGGCAAGGCCTCTGAATACGTGCAATTGGAAGAGATGCCTGGTACCGAGCAGCCGAAAAAAACCGAAGGCTGATTTTCCCCGTTTCGTCCTCATTCACCTTTTGAAGCTCCCGAGCTCCTTTGGTTAAGGTGAACCTTCATGCGCCTTCGCAGGGCGCTTTTTTTGCCTCAGCATCCGCCCGTCTCCGACCTGATGGAACCGATCAACAGCGCCTGCCCAAAACGCCACCACTGTATGTAAAGTCAGTGTTATCCTCATTCGGTCAGTGTCATCCAACCAAGACATCCAGTGAGGTAGTCGTGGCTGTATTCGAGCGTGAATCGATGTATCAGATGCTGGCCAATCGGGATTGGATTGGCCTCTCCAACACACTCACCACTCATGCCAAGGAGCTGGCGAACGATCCAATAACGCAACAAGCGGTCGGTTTCTTCGAGACTGAATTCTTCGCCGACTGCGCTGGGTACCCTAGCAAGGTCAGGTACCAGAAATTCGAACATATCTCCCTGATGATCGAGCTGGGCAAGCATGGGTTTTCCAGAGCATTTCAAGATCGCTTCGTCGATGAAAAACTACAGGTGATGCAAGAGCTGGGACTGCCCTCTCTGCTGAGCTTCGCACTGAGCAACCAGCATCGTCCCTTGGCAAAGCAAATCGTTCGAGAGAAAAGCACTGCAGCACCCGATCAGATAGCACAGGCACGCCGGGGCGACCTGAGCATCAAGTCGAGCCAGGTACATGATGCTGTGCCCAAGACGATCAAGCTTTTCAAATCCCAGCAGGAAGAGAACTTCTTCGAAGCCGTCAGGCGGGCGTTTCCGACCTACACCCCCTACCCTAACGTTGCCCTGAGCAGCGTCCTGGACATCAATGCCTTCAAAGATGATCTATCGCCTAAGGAACGCAGTTACTTCTTCAGGGCGGTCGTGGACAGCGTGGTGTTCGATGCCCGCGACAGCTATACGCCCAAGTTCTTCTTTGAGCTCGACAGCGTCCACCACGACAGCCTTCAAGCACAAGAGAATGACGCCATGAAGGACTCAATCTTCAAGGCTGCTAACGTGAAGCTGACGCGGATTCGCGGGTATGGCTCCAAAGCGCTCACAGTGCAGGAATTCGAACGCCTGGTGCTTGATGTCATGTAGCTCAGCCATGCACGTAGAGCAGTCGTTCTCTTGATCAGCCATCCGACGGGTGTAAAGCCGATATTCCGGCTCAACACCATCTACTAACTACCGCTCCTCCATCGACGGAATCTGCCGATAAGGGTGGTACTGCGCTCAGATCTGGATGTCAGGACATGGATTTGAAAATGACACACTCAACACTTAAGACTCGCCTACCGATGATGAATTTGAAAAAAACGCTGTCCGGCACACTCGCAACAGCGGCGATGATGCTTGCTTCGTTCGCACCGATCACAGCTCAAATGGCCTATGGGGACGAGGCACCTGCGATGGCCAGGATTTACACCCCACAGCCGTATGAACTAAGCATGGGCACCTTTATAGGTGTTGCGCTTGAGAACCTCGATCCGAACTTCGTCTCGGGTATGGTCTACCAAGATGTGTACGACCATTTCAACAACGTCGCCATCCATAAAGGAAGCCGTCTGTTCGGGCATGAGGTAAACATGGTGAACGGCCGTCATGACGTCCTCTGGACTGAAATCCAATTGGTCAGCACGGGTGAGACTTACACCCTCCAACCGCCGTTGCCAGCTACATCTCCTCTGGGAGATAGAGGGCTGAAGGAGTTCCGACCAGCGTCCCTCGCCGGCGCGATCTTGAGCAGTGACCTTCGCCTCCCTCATTGATACAGCAGTCCATAGCGCCCTTAGTACGCAGCTATTGAAGGTGCCATACCGTCCGCAATTGAAAAACCAGAGGTCTCATTTTGTTCAACGTATTCAGATGGCTTCGACGAGAGAAACGCCCGTCCGTACAAACACACTTCATGATGAGTGAGGACTACCAGGATCTGCCCGGCAGTCAAGGGCCCTCAGTCGACGATGTTCGCTTCGAAGCGATTGCGTTTGAAAAAGCTGTTAAAGGCTACATTGAGCGCCACACAGGAGAATGGCCTAAGAACGTCGAGCTCGGTAAGCTGATCCGAAACGAGCTACCTAAATACCCAATACACCCTGAGCTTCCCGGCCTCTGGTCGAAATTTCTAGAAGAGGCCAAGGATCTCAAAGCCTGGCGCAATCAAATCGTGCACTCCGACACTTCCGGGCTGCCTGAATTACCCGATCTTTACGAGCGCTTTCGTCGTGCAAACGCGCTGCTACGTCCATTCGGATTTGTGGGCAGTACTGCACGAGACAAATTCTCGGCAATGGAGTGGAAAGGGGATCATCTTCACTTCAAAATCGAAGACGCCTGGTACGCGCTCAACGGCCCAGACATCAACAACCTGCTCAGCGAGCTCGACCCGTCGAGCCGTGGGAAGGTGCATTTTAAAAAAGGAAAGCTTGTCAGCTCCAAGATGTTGGATTACGGCTATGAGCGATACACGTACTACATCGAAGAGTGCGAGCCTTTCGAGCTGGCTGAGGAAGAGTCCATGGCACTTCAAGATTTACTGATCTGCTTTCTCAACGACCCTGCAATGAAGTATCCGTAAAATACCGCAGCCATCCACCCTGTACCGAGCTGTTCTTGCGGACATAGTTCATGGAACCGGGCAAAGATGCCTGCGTACCCCTGCTGGGGGATGGCTGTCGTATACCAGGTCGGCTAACGCCGGCGTTCTGGCTCAGGGGGCTTCCATCCTCATGCCCTCGGCCGAAAAGGCCTGCGATCTCTGCTTCCGTTCGTGAGCATCTTCCCGGTTGGCCTGGATGCCCCTGATGACTCTGCTATTCAGCATCTTACAACCCTCTGCGCGAGGTGGTGAGCGCGAACCAGGGACGCGTTCAGAACTCAGCACATAGCGATCGTCATGTCTAACGCACTTGTACCTCGGTGCCAAATCAGAGCTTTCGCGCCGCAGGCATCGCGCCACCGGTTATTGTTGGCCTATTCTGCTTGGCGACCTCCCCTCAAGATTTGACCGATCCTGCTACGAGCCAACATGCCACGCGGGTTTCTTCCCGGAGCAACGCCGACCACTGCCAAGGAGTGCACCATGCCAGCCAATTACCCACCAGAGTGGTTCAAGATGGCGGACGTCAGGCGGCGTCGACTATCAGCCTCCATCTGGATTCCCCTGCGTCAATCCGAGGTGTTGCACCAGCAAGGCGCCGATAGAGAGCCTGGCACATTTGAAGAAACGCTTTGCGTTGGCTCACTGGCGGTCTACATGGATCAGCGGGAGTTAGGTGAAACTCTGGGTTGGAGCTCCATTGGGTTGATACATACTCCTGGGCCTTATGCGTTCGGGGACGGCCGATACAAACCCGCAGATCAATACCTCCACGATGAAGCAGAGCCGCCAGTAGGCGTGGAACTCGTTCTTCTGAATCAGTTGAACAGCGACCACGACACCCAGTGGCTGGTGAACCAGGATTTGATTCTTGCGTTGCGACTGATGCAGGAAGGTGATCTATGGGTAAGCCCCAACGAGGGTTACATGGAGGTTATCCGGCAGCGTAGAAATAAAGAGGGTCGGGTGATCGCCATCGAAATTCGTGCTGAACATTTACGCGATTATCTATGTGCACGCGGACTGGCCCTGAGGTTGGTGCAGTACCGGGAGCGCAAGCAGTACGTCGCAGATGCATCTCACATTCCATGGCACGGGGTTCCTGTCGAAGAGAAGCAGGTCAACGAGCTCTTCAAGCTGCACACCTTTAGCATCAGAGCCGATGGAGGCCTGCTGGGTCGCATGTCGGTGATGAGGGTGTGGCGAACAGATGTTGACCCTGAGGAAGACGTCCCAGCATTCGCTGCGGAGAACAACAGCAACACCGATTACGAGCACTATGAAGTCGAGCACTCTGGGCTCACTTATGAGCAGGTCGACGGTAGGCTCTGGCGTGAAGAGTGGGTGGAGCCCGCATTGCGGAGCGAACGAGTTCGTGGAGACCGGCCTGAGGAGGAGCTGTACTACACGACTGGAGCTGCTGGTGAAAGACTGTCGGCGAGCGTGCTCGACAATGAGGATATCGGGCTGTACCTATGGTTCAAGGCCGAGGTGATTGAAGCTCTCCTGGCATTCAGGGGATCAGCGTTGGAGTGGTACACATCAGACACTGGCTCGATCAAATGCTCACCTGACTACAGCATTCATTTTGGCGTAAACGAGCAGAGCCATATCAACGCGCATGCCTACGACATCGTCAAGCTACCCCTTTGGCAACAAAAGATCTGGCACGGGTTCAACATCTCCCCAGACGGCCGCCCTTCGCGCGAGCTGGTGGCATCGCAATTCGAAAGTAGTCCCGCAGACACCACTGCGCCGGAAGAAATGTTCAAGTTGGTGATTGGCGATCTCAACGCTTTCTTCTCCAAGCACTTCGACGCCCCGCTGTTTAAGCCCCATGACCACGCGGCTGAAATTCTACGCAACTGTCACCGCTTCCGAGCCTTGGACAAAAATGGCGTGCTGGCACTGGCCAAAGACATTTCCAGACTGACTGTGGACTCTGTCGACATCGAACTCTTGAAGAAGCTTGTGAAGGTTGATCCCAAGGAAAAACTGGGAAGCCTGAAACTCCTAGAGCGCCTGCTGTTGAAGTACTGCGACAAGGACGTGGCGCGCCAGATAATGACGCCGCTTCATATTGCTTACGGCCTGCGGTTGGGCGACGCTCATCTGCCTTCCAAGAAAGACTTGGAAGACGCGCTGCGCGATCTGCATACCGCCGACGGCGCTGATCCAGTCACGATCGGAGAAACCCTGCTGGCCCGAGTTAGTATCAGCCTCTATGAGATAGGAGACACCCTCCACGCCGGGCTTATGGCCGAGAACAGACCGTCCTAGCCCAGTTGCGGCTCATCCCTCGGTGAAGACCCGGTAATGACAAGCAAGCTCGTCTGGCACCCAGAGGCTGGGAGCGCAAGCTCTTGTCGGGCTCCTGTCGTGTCGTGTTATTGGTAGCTTCTTCATCATGAGACCTACCAACCTTCTGATGGAGCGAAACAATGAACAGCACTACGTCTGGCCAACCTCGCCTGTTGAACCTTGAAGAATTCGCGGCCCTCATCCGCAAAATGCGCGAGGTCTTTCAGTGGTCACAAGAGACCCTGGCCGAACTCGCGGGTTTGCACGTGCGGACTGTGCAGCGCGTCGAGAACGCAAAGTCGGCGAGTTTCGATACCCGCCGCGCACTCGCACGAGCATTCGAGATCACGGACATCGACGCATTCAATAAACCCTACATCATTCCTAGTGAGGAAGAACTCAAAGAAGAGAAGAGCCGCTTTGACCGCGACTACATCACGCTGCCGGCACTCCCATTACTGACTGGCCACCAGCTCGCCAAGCTCGCAGAAGGTTCCACGGTCGATATTTGCCAGCCTGGCTTTGAAATCAAGCGTGAGGCTCATGAGGTCTTTGCGGCCCTCGTCGACTATTTCCGCGAATATCGGGACTGCGCCAGCGATTACCCGGAAACCTCAAAATTTGCGGTGTACGACGAGATGCAGGAGCTCATCGATGAGCTGCTCACGCTGCAGGTGTCTATTCAGTGCGCGACGCGTGAAATTCACCTCAAGGCGACGGGCTGCCAGCCAGATGCAAAACCGATGACTGCCCAGATGACTTACCTGATTGCCTTCGAACAGGGCAAAGCTCCGGAAGAATTTGCGGTGCAGAAGAAACTGGACTTCCGTTTCTGATGTTTCCCGCGATGAGCAAGGACGCTCATCCCACAGCCCAATCGCTTACGCAATGCACGCTCAAACGCTGGGGAAACAGCGGAGGGCTGGATTCACTCGATCACATATCCTGCCTTACTGGCCTACAAATCTGGTAACGAATTTCAGGCCCAGCCGGTAATCCTCTGTGAGACGATCAGCGCCGAACTCACTGACGGGTGAACCGCATGATTGCAGCTCTGAGCCGTACTGCTCCGATAGATCGCAAAGACCCACCCAAACGCGTTTTTTACCTGGCGATGGTGGCGATATGTCCTGGCTTGGCAATGGGCGCGTTGTGGAACCAGGGTGACTTGACCATGGTATCCAGCGCGATGACGTTGTCCGCTTCGGCAGTCTTACTACTCAACTTGGAGAAGATCCAGGACTACGTGCGGCCAGAGTGGGCTCGTGAGTACGAAGCCAAGCTGGCTCCCCTGAAAGCACGTCTGCTGGAGGAGGATCTGAGCGCCTCTGAGCGTGACCATGTCTTGAGCCGAATCAAGGATCTCGACGATCGCTATCACCTCGTCACCAGCCCTGCGGTCACCTATCGCTGGATTAACAGGATGAGCGCAGTCATGGGGAGCATTGCAAAGCTCCTGCGATCAAGCTCTCACTGAGCCCGGATTGCGTCGCCCCTAACGCTCGCAGCCATTGGATGGGCAACCACCAAAGTGGCTGCGAATGATCCGCCCGGTCTTTACTGGATTTCCTCGAAATCGTCTTCTTGCGCATCATCATAGAAATCACCAGCCAGCCCCGCTTCGTAAAGCCCGGCGTGGTACATCCGCCTCTTCAAATCGGAATGGGCATTGCGTATGGCCAGGACGGTGGCTGTAATCGCCAACCTTCCTGATGATCGCTGAATGCGGTTGACCAGGATAAAGCATCCGAGGTTCTGAGAGCCCCGCAGCCACAGAGTCCTTGCCGAAGTTGAGGTGCCTTCGTTTCGGTCAAAAACGAATGTGATGTCGACGTTGTTTACTGAGCGCTTGCCCATGACTGGTTGCGTACCGGGGGCATCCAACTCAAGCCCCGTCAGCGTGAACCACCCTTGTACAAAAACAAAATCCCCTTCAACGACCCAGTTGGACAATTTGCCCCGGTCGAGCTCATCGGTGATGTGTCTGATGGTGCTCGCATCGATCACAGCACTTAGCATTTGAGTCATGTAGAGGTACAGGTAACGCGCGCTGGCGCTGTCGTGTAGCACCTGTCTGCTCCCCTCTTTGACGACGGCACCATCCTCTGCACAAAACACAGAACTTCGGCATTGCTCAAACCCCGCCAGCCGGTCGAACTCAACCCCGACTTCTTGTGCGACCTCGAAAAGCCTGAGGTGGTTGAAGTACCACCAATGACAGCCTTGTCCTTGGGTGGCTATATGAATGCTCATCCGGTCAAGGTGCTCGACTCCGCTCTCCCAAGCTGCCTTGAGGGCCTGTAACCGCTCTGCTGATAGCGTCATGTCGAGTGAACGCTTCGCGTGCGCCTCGCTGTGGTGGATAGAGCACAACACCGCGAGGTTGCTCGGGGAGTGATCTCGGCTTTCAGACCAAGGCCGGATATGGTGAACCACCACAGGCAGAAGGGCATCCCGACACACGCAACACACCCAGCGATTCGCAAAGAGCACCTTGATCAAATCGTCCATCGGGATTGGAGGCCTGACGCCCTTCCTAAGAGCGGCGATGTGCGGAGGGGAGATTTGCAGGGCTGCCAGTTCATCGTTCCCCAGTAACCGGAGCTTCGCTAGGGTCAATCCCTGTTTGCGTAGTTGCTTTGCAAGGCCGCTGTTGAGGCCACGAGCAATCAGTGCGAGCTCAGTACGGTTCGAATTCATGGCCTACGCTCTCGGATATTTGCCAGATGCGACTTACGAAATCATACCCTGCCCCTACCAGGAGTCGCGAGCGGGGTTATTGCGGGCAATGTCGAACAACGACTTCGTAGCCCGATACTCACACCGGGGCCCTCGGTTAGAATCGGCCATCCCACCTTTTCTCGACCCCATTCAAAAAACGGCCCTCATGACGATCGTGCATTTCCACCTCCCCATCCTCAACCTCTACCTCAGTGCACTCGCTACCCAAGCACCAACCACCATCTCGTCGAGCGCAAACCATGTTTGATTTGTCGGACGGCTGGGATCTCGGGGATGTTGAATGGGTATGGGCAGCGGTTTCCGCGTGCTATAGCAAAAAGCAGGTTCATGGCTGGGTAACTCGAACCATGACGAGCCACAAGGTTGATTTGGGCTGCTTTTCGTTCGAGGCAGTGTCGGACTGTGACGGGCGTGGTGTGTACCCACGCGGCATCATGAAGATCCTGATGCGCGTGTTGCGCCCGATGGGTGTGGCCGCCAAAAATGCCGATCATGACGCGTTCTATATTCAAACGCCGGTGTGGTATCACCTGACCACAGCGGCGTTAGGTTGGTGTCCGCCTGCGCTTGTGCCCGCACATCTGCGAGACACAAAATTTGCTCTGGATCTTGGCATCTAAGCAAAAGCCTCCCTAGCGTGTGGTGCCACGCCAAGCCGGCATGGCGGCCGTTGTGGCTACTTATGCCTGACTACCTTTGGAAAGCGGGCTATCGAGCCCTGGCTACCTTAAAAATCAAATACCGGCTGCAGCTCAGCGGTGGACGGCGTCTCGGGGAGCATGTACTCATCAGTGCCAAAGACCACACCTCTGATGGTGTGCTTGATGAGGCTGCCATTGACGTATTCGATGCGCGGCGCATCCGAAGCCTTACGGCCGCGCAGGTGATACCCGCCTGAAACCGGCCAGCTCATCGAACTGGCCTCGCAAGCGACGTGTGAGAAGAGCACGAGGTTCTGCCCGCCTTCTTTTTGCACCGACTTGAAGATGACCCCGTCAAAGCGTGGCACGTAATGGGTTGCCAAGTATTCGGCAATGACCTGAGTGATTAGATAGCTGAGTTGGTTCCCGGGATTTACAGGGGCTGTGATCTCGTTGTGCAGGTAGCGAAGAAATTCCTGCCGCCCCGTCTTTTCGAAGTATTTGGGGTCAAAAAAACTGGGCGACGGGCCAAGGTCTGCGCTCTCAAGGCGACCAAAATCCAACACTCTCACATCTGCATTCAACCGAAATTCACCGCTGACCACATCGCTGCCCACGCGAGGTCGAAGCTCAGCAACGCAGGTGTCGCGATCAAAGGCGCCATAGAACGCAGGCACCCCGGCAGGATTCATCCTACCCTCGCCTGCTTTTGCCTTGGGGGGCGCACCGAGATTGCGAGCTGGATCAGCGCAGATGACCTCGACGTCCTCATACCCTGAACATGCCCGCGCGCGGAAAAAGGGGGCTGCATTATCGGGAGTGAGTAGTCGCACCACCGAATTGTCCTCAGAGGACGCGGAGTAATTTTCGACCCCTTCGAACAGCCAACCCAGGAATTTCCTGGCACTATCATTGAAGTAGCGGTTGCCGTGCGTCATGCCTTCCTGGAACTCGCACCACTGGTGCCCGGCATTGTTGGGAGTGAATGGCAGGCGGACATAGTTGGTGTCGTTGTTGTAACAGGCCAGATCGCGATAGACCTCTTGGACGATAGGAATGATCGTGTCGCAGCCAAAAATCTCACTGATCCAGTACACAGCATCCTCACCCTCCTGGACGTCCCGAGCACCGTCAGATGTCCAACGAGGCATGTAATCACCTTCGCAGATGTACGAGCCCAGCAACCTCTCCACCTGAGCGGTAATCTGGGATAACGGAACACATCTGCGCTTGTTTCCGCAGAGGGTGCAGAGTGCTGAAGTACCTTTGCGCTGGATCTGCCGACGCAGGTACGGTTCTGTTGCACAGTCGAAGCAAACAATCTTTTCTATGGCCATAGCCAACTCCCTAACCATTCAAACGCTGTGCGTCGCCGCTTGCGCCGAAGCGCCTTCCTGGCTGGCCAACATTTTCACCCATTGGCCCTTGCCCGCGCCAGAGAGCCATCGCAGCGTTCTGCGCAGGCTCGGGGCTAGTACACGCGGTCGAAGAGCTTTGGTTGTTGCACTGAGGTTCGATTGGTGGCAGCCGATCAGCCACTCGGCTTCGATTCTCCGGGTTTGGCATAAAGGCCGAGTAGCTGCTTCGCGAGCTCAGCAGTGGTCTGCTCCTTCAGTGGAGTTGATGTGTCTGGTATGTTCGAAATCACCTGAACGGCCATGCCAACTGCATTAATCCTCTCCAGCACCCCCACATAATCTTTGGATTGGCCCAAAATTGATCGGTAAATAATGAGGAACGACCCGCCTATCAAGCTGACCAGCACGCCTGAAGCAGAAGCCACAACAGCGACCGGCAAACGGTCTGGTGACTCAAAGGCTTGATACAGGCCATACATAATCAGTCCGAAACCCGCCAACATGACGATAAGCGTCAGCCAATAGATAGACCTAACTTGGGCCAAATTTCTGTCTAGATAGCTTTCCAGCTTTATCCTAGCTAGATCCCAGGCAAATTGAGGCTTCTCAGGATGCTGGAGTGCCCTGCTCTCGACCTTCTCAAACGCGAAGGCTTTAGCCTTTTGATCCAAGTACTCCTGATATCCAATCACTCCAGTCAGCATCAATCCGCCCACGACCAGAAGGCCGATCACCAAAGCGCTTGGCTCGCTCTTGGGGGCAAAACCGGTCTGATAACCGTGAACGATCCCTCCAGCTGCAATTGTGACGAATGCAGCCAGCAAAGCTAAGCGCAGCTTAAGCGAGCCCTCAAAGATCAACCGAAGTATGTTTTTTGTGATGTCAAAACTGAGAAACATGCGCTGGCCTGTGAATTCAAGGATAAACGATCACGATATCGTAAGGCATTGTGCCATGCTCCACCCTCTGCCGTAGGTCTTGTGAAGAGAGCGCGCTTGATCACCGTGGTAGCGGTTTTGGTCTGTGCCTCTATCTCTGAACACCTAAGCGAACCAACCAAACTGCCAGGTACAGGGGAAACGCTCGGCGGGAAAAGGTGCTCGCCGTTTCATAGCATTACTTGATGGCCCGACGCTTTGCCACATTAATCCAGGGGTAGAACTCTGTCGCGAGAAAGCCTCAGGGTCTTGATCCATCAGAATGTAGGAGGACATTCGTTGAACACGGTACAGGCAGTCAGCAAGGCGCTGCAGAGGAAACTCGCGGCTTTCCAGAAAGATCCCATGAATGAGAATGAGGAGATGCTCCACGGTGCGGCTCTCCTCGCAATCGATGTCGGGATGATCATGAACTCCCCAGCACTGATGGCCGAAGCACAACAGGTCATCAGTTGGATCGAGCAATGGACTCTGGAGCAGGAGAACGCCTACGCAGTTGAGATGGAAGAGAGTCATGCCGCATGGAAAAAAAGCCGGGAGCCACTTGGTGAGGCTTGGCGGCTTGCCAAGTCCATTGTAGGCCGCGAGTACAATGACCCGAGGTGGATAAGGCTCGTCGATGCTTACCGCGAAGCCTTTCCCACGTTCATCGTGCGCAATTTTGTCTTCGCACGACTCGACCCTGCTCAAATGTCATTCCGGCTGCGCGAACTCCTGACCAAAGTATTCGAAGAAAAAAAGCTCGGGCGAATTCCGACCGAGGCAGAAATACGTGACTTCCTACCTGAAGCTAAAGCTCGCCTCCAAGTCCAGACGCTGACTTACCTGGAGCGATCGCTACCTGGATACGCCTTTCAGGGCCATGCAATATTGAAGCAAGCGGGAAGCTAATGGCCTCACGCAGAATTGCGACGCGGAGCTGACGTCAGCTCCACCCACTCCAGCAACTCGGACAAGTCCATACTGCCAATCTTCAACTGTAGGCTGTAGCCCTCCATGATTTGTCCGCCCAGCTTGTTGAGCGCTTGGTCTAGCAACTGATAATGGTGGTGGTACTGATCTTCGTTCTGCCATTCGCCAAGCATGTGTCGGGGAATCGGAGGAGAGGTTGAGATCGCTTGTGGTATGAAAAACGGATAAAGAAGCTCGCTGCTGATATCCAGGCCGGCCTTGGCAGCAACGCAAGCAAAGTTCATGGACATCGCGCTCGGCCGGTGCACGATCCATTTCGGAGCGCGTAACACGTTCGCGTCTATCAGATCCTTGACCGGAGAAACTTCGATATAACTCTCAAGGTTGACGGGGATGAGATACAGATCGGGACGAAAGCGACCAAGGAACCCCTTGGGATCTGGCTTGGGCGCGGTGCAGGCATCAGAGGGTGAGGGCCATATCAGAGACTCCTTTGCGAGTCTGTTGGACACGTCCACAAACACAATTTCCTCAGGCGATGGCTTGTATCCAAGAATCTTTTCCGGACTCAAATCGGGACACTCGATCCAGAGAGGTTCGAGAAGCATTGGGACGAGATCAGCATTGCGCCGAGCATCCTCATACTCAGCGTGCAGGTACGTCGTTTTCATGTGCAGCGACTTTGCAGTCGCCGCCAGGTTCATGCAAAGGCTGGTCACCCCCGTACCACCTTTGATGTTGACCACCCCAATGACCAAGCCATCTGGAGGGAGCTCAACGATCGAATTGATGTGCTTGCTGGCCTTGGATCGTACCAATTCGGTGATCCAGCCCATCAGGAAAGGGTCAACTGGATTTGTCCCGTTCAACCATCGGCTGATGGTCTCAGGCGCAGTCCGTTTTTCATCTTCTCGCAGCGCAGTGACTCGCTCCGCCAATGCCACGCCAGTGAGGTCGAGGTACTGCATCGCTCGTTTTAAAAGAGCTGCATTCGTCATAATCTGATCCTCAGTCATTTTTTTGATTGGTGAGACTGACTGTAGGTCAACTTTTCAAGAGCACCAGAATTTTTATGTGCTGTGTATAAAACGCTCAGACCTTGAGTAAATGCCTACCCCGTGTGCGTAACGCGAGACCGTCCGGTTAATAGACTGAATGACCGGCCATACTGGACAGCAAAGAGCACATGGACGTGTAGACCTGCGAACCTTCGTTTTGCCCTGAAACCTGCATGATTCACACGTGATGAAAATGTTTAACAGGCTGGCTAAGGAGGCCGCCACCTGCTCACGGCTGGCACGTAAACCTCGACGTTTCCTGCCACCTGCTCACCCAGAACACCATCGCAATTGACAACCCTTGGTTGTCACTCAAGCAATCCAAAGCTCATTTATTAATTTTCGGTAGGTTATTAAAGCACTCCATATATCTGCCCGCCGCTCGCCTTGAGCAGATGCCCGGGCTGCCAGCGGGCTCTTCCAGCCTGTTAATTGTGGAGAATCCTGAGTGTCTCATCCCTAAAAAACGCCGAGGTCGCGGCTGAAGCCCATCGTGGGCATCGCGTCGATAGTTGCAGGTCTGGGCCTGGCGTTTGCCTGGTCAGCAGAATGGATTGGCCACCGTGGGCTGACTGCCAATCAGCTTCTGACCTCTGTTGAGCAAGACGCGCCGAATCCGTTTCCTCCAGGGTTCAGACGCGCGCACGGTAAAGGCATGTGCTTCACAGGCGAGTTCGTGCCGACGCAGCAGGCAAGTGGTCTGTCGTCAGCACGCATATTCTCTGACAGCGAGACTCCGGTCTTGGATCGTTTCTCACTGGGTGCCGGTGACCCGCATGCTCCCGACAATTCCACTCGGATCCTGAGCATGTCGCTGCTGTTCAAGCAGCCCGACGGTGGTGAGTGGAGAATGGCCATGATCAACGACTCATTCTTCCCCACTGCTACGGTTGAGGGACTCGTCGCAATGGGCGAAGCCTTCGCGCCTGATCCCATCACCCATCAGCCAGTGCCGGCAAAGATCGAGGCTTTTTATGAGGCGTATCCAGAGGCAAGGAAATACATAGAAGCTTCGGACAAAGCGCCATGGTCACGGAGTTTTTCCGGCACTCCGTTCTACAGCATCAACGCTTTCGCATTCACGAACAAACAGCATCAGAAACGGTTTGTTAGATGGTCATGGCAACCTAGGCTCCCGTTCAGCGGCTGGCCCGGAGCCCACAAGCCCTGTTCGATGATCTAGTCACCAGCGCTGCCAACAAGCCCCTTGTTTGGGATTTGATCATGACGATCGCCGACACCAACGACCCCGTTAACGATCCATCACAGCCTTGGCCAGAAAGCAGGCTGAAAGTGAACGCCGGGACTCTTACGGTCAATGCGCTGAGCGTTCAGGCCAAGGGCGCCTGTCGCGACGTCAACTTTGATCCCACCATCGATCCAAGCGGTGTCGCGATCTCGGACGATCCCATCCTGCATGCGCGATCCGGTGTCTACGCAAAATCATTCAACCTGCGTGAGCGAGAAGTTGGCCAGCAGTCGGCCTACAAAGAGGTGACCAAGTGAAGCGATCAGAAACTCGGGCAACGCGATACAACCTGGCTGGGCGGCTGCTGCATTGGTTGATGGCCGTCATGGTGCTGTCGACTTTATTTGTTGGGGTGGGAATGACCAGTTCGTTGCAATGGCGACCGCTGCTGCTCAACACTCATTTGCTGCTCGGCGTCAGCATTTTTGCTCTGGTGATCATCCGTATCATAAATCGTCTGACGTCCCCCTCCCCCGATCATCCTGAAGACTTCTCACCCTGGATGGCGGTGGGGCTGACGCTTGCGCATCTTGCCCTTTATGGACTGATGACGGCGCTGCCGCTGGTTGGGTGGGCATTGCTCTCTGCCGGGGGATACCCGATGCCTTCGCTCTTCGGATGGGCGCTTCCTGCGCTGCTGACAGTTGATCCAAGGTGGTACTCAGTTCTTCATCTGACACACGAAGTTTTGGCATACGGCCTGTTCGGCCTGATCCTCACTCACTTGGCTGCCGTCTTGGTGCATGCCTGGATCAAGCGAGATGGTGTGTTTTCCCGGATGACCATAGGCTCACCGGGCCAGAACAGATAGGCTAATGACACCGCTCACCAGCCCCTCTCACCAACCATCCGCAACTGTTAAAGCCTTCCAAGGGAGGAATTTTTCCGTGGGAAATGAAAAGAAAATTGAAAATGAGCGACTCGTCCTTGAGGCTGCCAGCACCCTTCTGAAAGACCTCTACGGCCAGTTCACCGTCGACCCCTCTCAGACCGACAAGCCAGACGCCGCGATCGATGTCGCCGAGCCAAAAAAGCGAATCGGCATTGAGATCACCTCGGTTGATGATGAGAAAGCCAAAGCGTATCTCAACGACGAGAAGCATGGCCTCGACGTTGAGCGTCAGCAGGTTGAAGCTTTCCTGCGTGATGGTAGCTACACCACCGCGCCCCGCAAGAAAATCGACATCGACGTCCATGCCAAGTACATCTACAAAGGGGCGGTTAAAAAACTCGATTACTACAATGGTTATACGGCATCAGGAACATTCGATGAGGTGATCCTCCTTTGCTTCAGCGACTACATCAGTCCAGATCTCACCGCGAGACTTGGGATCATCGAGTGGACAAACTATTTCCTGAGCATCGATAAATTCCCCTATGACAAGGTCATCTACGCCAGCGTGGAAGACCAGAAAGCAGTAGTGGTGTATGAACGACACAAGCCGCTTTTGCGTAAGCCATTGCGTTACGTGTCAGCAGCGCACACCGTCGTTCATGGCAGCTTCACTCCGATGAACGCCCCGTTCAACCTGGAGAAAACCGCGGGCGAGTCGGCTCTGATACAGCCCAAACAAAGCCGGAAGAAAGGTAAAAAATAGTTGCCTCTCGTTGGTGACTGAGTTGAGGGGGCGTCATCACGTGGCATTGAACTGCAATCCGACCATTGCTTGAAGCGGGTACCATACTCTTCATCGAAAACCAGGTTGTTCCTTATGGATCGCTTCAAGGCTATGGAAGTCTTTGTCGCAGCTGCAGAAGCTGGCTCGTACGCGGCTGCATCGACGAAGCTCTTCATGACTCCCCAGATGGTTGCCAAGTATGTACAGGCCTTGGAGACCCGGCTCGGCGTACACCTTCTGACCGCACCACCCGGCGTCAGAGCCTCACTGAATTCGGCCAGCGCTACTTGGAGCGGTGCAAGTACATCCTCTCAGTCACCGAAGAAGCTGAGTTCATGCCCCGGGATGCGTTGGAAGAACCGCGCGGAAAGATTCGGATCAGCGCTCCGATGAATTTTGGCTCAGGAAGCCTCATGTTGTTCCTCCAAGGCTTTCTGACCAAGCATCCCATGGTAGAGGTCGAACTTACCCTGTCCGATCAGTATGTCGACCTGGCCCATCAAGGGTTCGAGGCAGCCATCAGGATTGGTGAATCGTCGGGCTCGGACTCTCCTGACCTGGTCTCCCGAGAGTTACGGCGCTACCAATTGGTGCCCTGCGCGTCACCCGGCTATATCCAAGAAAACGGTGTTCCGAAAACCCCGCAAGACCTGGTTGGCCACACGTGTCTGACCTATCTGTTTTCAGATCGAACGCACCAGCATGAATGGGTTTTCACCCAGGGAGCGACGACCATCCCGGTACAGCTGAAAAGCCGCATCAGGATCAACGACATGCGAGCGCTGATCAACGCAGCCATCAATGGCCAAGGAATCGTCCTGGCGGCCGAAGAGACCTTGGTGGATGCCCTGCGCCGAGGAGACCTGGTACGCGTGCTGAGCGAGTACCAGGGGGCCTTCCAGGCCATTCAATCTTGTCTACAAAGCCGATCGTCAGCAAACGGCGGTCGTCAAAGCGTTCGTGAAAGAGGCTGTGGAGCACTTCACGTCCAGCCTGAATCTTCAGTTTTAAAATCGGTAGCGCAGCTCACAGAGCTGTGCACTGCCCTAGTAGCGCCCACGCCGTCCTTCAATCCGCTTCGCAAGATCGCGAGCCGCTGGATGGCCTAATGAGATAGCATTTTGGTATCGTGACTTCCGACACTTGAAAGCCTCACCCGCGTGATGTAAAGGATTGAACCATGGGGTCTAAGTTTTTAATCAGAAAGCCGAAAGGAACCTGGCCTAAAGAGGGCTACCCAGCGTTTGTACTCGAACAGGACAGATGGGACGATTATGGTTTTAGGACACAGTACCATTTATATTATGTAACAGTGGATGAAGCCGGGCAGCGTCAGATCGACCTAATAGGGCCGGTGAAAATCCTCCGTTTTGGACAAGACTCGGGGGATGGCTTGCAGATCACTACAGACTTTAATGCATTGGATGATGGCTTTTGCTCCGTGGGAGCCTCCCTGGACTACTATGAGAGGCTTCGGCAACTGTCATCAACCAACGCAAAGCGAGCCCTTGTTGGCCTTCGAGACGTAGTTTATGACTCGTCACTGGAAGAAATATTCCGCAGCGAACCTGGCTGGAATAAATCTTTATTCCGAGATGACAAAGACGATAAGTACCTGAAAATCGCTTACGGCCTTATGACCGGGGATTATACAGAGCTCCCGGGTGATGAATTAGCCTTTTCAGTGAAGTTTGATAACTGGCTGAACAGTTTAGATTTTGAGTTTAGTAAAAACCCGCCAATCTATCGCGGACGATCAATCTTACCCGGGCGTATTGCTGTACTCGTAGGGGCAAACGGGTCTGGAAAAAGTACAGTGTTGGCTCGGATCGCACGGTTGGCGTTCGCTACCATAGCAGAAAGAAAAGAACTGTCTTCGCTTGGCTCGCTAAAACCAGCGGGAATTGGATTTCCACGCATTGTGACCATATCGTTTAGCGCCTTTGATAGTTTTCTTCTTCCAGGATCAAACACCCGAAATCGAAAAAAAATCCTTGACGAAATGAACTCGGGCACCGGTAGATTCGCATACATAGGTCTAAGAGACCTGAAGGCTGAGGGTGCCAGGACTGCAAGAGGCGCCGAAAGCGACGCCAGTGCATTTGGAGACACCGATAGACTCGGAGCAACAAAACTTAAGTCTATTGACAAAATCGCAGACGAGTTCTATCTCTATCTATCCCAGATAAATGACCCAACAAAAATAACCATATTAAACAAGCTACTTACAGACCTTCTTGAGGGTTCTGCGTTTGATGAACTGCTAGATCACGAGTTACATGACTGGGATAAAAACACAATCCTTTCAACCTTCCTCAAATGCAGTACCGGGCATAAAATTTCCGCATTGGTTGTGACCAGCCTGATTGCGGTAACGGTTCCGTCCTCGCTGGTGTTGTTCGATGAACCTGAAACACATTTACATCCACCGTTGCTCGCAGCCCTGATGAATGCCATAAGGGCGATTATGGTGAACAACAATTCCTTCTGTATTGTAGCTAGCCATTCTCCAGTGGTCGTCCAAGAGACCCTCGGAGCGGACGTAAAAGTACTTAAACGCGATGGTGCGTGGGCATTTGTAGAGAGCGTTGGCAGTGAGACGTTTGGTGAAAGTATCGGCCTGATCACTTCAGAAGTATTCGGCCTCAATCCAGAAGCAACGGATTACCACAGAGTTCTGGACAAGCTGGTGGATCGCATAGATGACCAAGAAGATATAGAAAGCCTTTTCTTAAAAGGACAAATGAGTCACCAGGCCAGGTCTTACACTATGAGCAGGCGCTTATTTCTAAAAAGGACGAAGAAATAGTGTGGAATCTGAAAAAGCCTAGTTTGGACTCTGTGCGTTCCGACCTAGATATACTTTTCCCCTATGGGGCAGGCACTGGCGTTTCCAATAAAGACAAGCTCAAAGTGCTAGAGCTATATACCGAGTACGAAAATGAACTGGGCGAGCCCAATCCGGGGTGGAAAACAAAGCTAATCTCGAATCAGCTCAGGGATTCATTGTTAACCTCCTATGGAGAAGTTTCTGACAAAGGTGAGCTCTCCCTACTTCGTGCAGCGTTGAAAAAAGGCGCAAAAAAATGTCCCTACTGCGGATTTGGCGAAATACGCGATTTAGATCATCATTTACCGAAGCAGCACTATAAATGTTTTAGCGTATTTGCACTAAACCTAGTACCCTCTTGTTCAAAATGCAACGGACACAAACCAAGAACACCCCCTGCCGCCAGAGAAAAATATCACATTCATGCGTATCTAGATGACATCTCGAACTTTAATTTCCTTGCCGCGGACATTGAAATTTCAGACGGCGCCATATCTGCTATATTCAAAATCGAAAAGCGCGCAGGCATGAGCAGCGAGTTGACAAAACGTCTTAGGCAGCATCTCATCGACTTCAAGCTTAATGAACGCTATGTTGCACAAATAACAAATTACCTCGAATCGCAAGAAACCGGGTTAGATGACAACTTCAAGTCTGGCGGGGCACCAGAGGTCAGGGCGTATTTGCTACGCACGGCTGAGTCCATCCGGCGCACGAACGGCCCCAATGATTGGCGCGAGGCTTTAGTAGTATCACTTGCAGAGCTGAACGAATTCTGCGACGGAGGCTTCTACGAAGTGCTTGGCTTCACCTGACTTGAAGTTAGATAACGATGGGCATAAGTTTTCTCTGCCCTCGTAAATCAGGGATCCAAGTCTATGACTAGATAGTTTTTCGGGACAGGCCAAGACGAAGCCCAAGGCAGCCGCCAAATTTTATCAATGCTGGCCTGAACACATTCAAACCAAACTTACGTCATGGAAGCGCATGACCTAAATCGATAGTATCCAGCGTGTTGCGGGCTCATTTTAATCTGAGCCCGCGCGCTGCAGCCGCTATAGGCAGAAGGTTAGAAGGTTAGAAGGTTAGAAGGTTAGAAGGTTAGAAGGTTAGAAGGTTAGAAGGATGCTCTCACCATCAAGCCACCAACCAGTGCATTGTCGACCTGGTTCACGCCACCTGGGTGGACGATGTATTGAAGGTTTGGCCGCAGCGTAAGCCAGTTTGTGATCTTCGCTCCGTAGTAAATCTCCGCACTGTATTCGTCGCCCTGCACAGGCAGGTAACGAGGGTCGTCATAGTTGGAGACGTCGTTGATTTCGTTGACCAGACGCTGCCGTTTGCTCACGTCATCAGCGACGCTCAATCCACCCACGGCAATACTGATCGCGTCGCCCTACCTTTTCCTGGTTTCAGCCTTGATGGCAGCCGAGCGAAGTCGGCACAATGTCGGCCGTCAGTGAAGACGCCAACCTGCCTCCCAATCTGCTCCTGACGCGACGGGGCAGCGACGCAGCGATTCCATCAGCCATGGGAAGATCAAATGCAGGGCCTGACCGCAAACCACGCTCCCCAAATCTCACTGCTTAAAGACATTGACGATCAGCTTTCAGATGCTTGGGATTCTGTCTACAAGCTGCAGGAACTCAGCTATCATTACGACCACATAAATGATGAAAACGAAGACCATGATGAGGAAGTCCTGTTTTTTGCTTCCAAGATCGAACGTATTCATCTTTCAATTTGCGTATTGATTGAATCTCTAGGCTACAGCCGCCTGCTGAAAAGCTTCAAATCGGGTTACAAAATATACGCTAACAAACCAACAGCATGCGCTCCCAGCCGAGATGGAGACTTTGACAGCAAGACTCTGGGTTACTTCTGGAACTTCCATAAAACACTCTCATCCTTGGTCAATCCCGCCTCCATTGAAACAGATGAACGAAAACAGCGCGACATGCTTGAAGTCATCTTAAGAAACACTCCTAAAATCGTCCACGATCGCGATTCCGTTCCGAACAGTGAAGCGGATGTACGTAATTGTATTTATGACTTGTTAATCCACGTATTCCCGGATACCAAACGCGAAGTACCCATTGTACAAGTCTCTGGTACGCGTAAAGCCGATATTGCCATCCATTCCATCAAAACTGCGATAGAGTTTAAATATGCAGCTACGCCCGAGGAGGCCAAGAAGGTGACCGGGGGATTTTATGAAGACATGCATGTGTATGCCGGGAGTGAAGATTGGAAACACTTCTACGCCGTGCTGTACATGGCCAAACCCTTTTTTACCACTGAGCAAATCCAGGCTGAGTTTGGTCACGTTGGAGCCAATCGCAATTGGTCACCGATCCTTGTGCACGGTGAAGGGACGCGCAACCGGGCTTAGGCCAAGCCCCTCACCTCAAACCCGCGTAGGAAAGCATCAGCTGCGTCCTGAGACTGCATTACGCCGTCCCTCTGGTGGCGCCCGCCAGCCGCGTCAGCGTCGCTACCAAAGCGTTGGGAAGCGCTCAACGAGCCATTCGATGAATACCCCAAGCCGTGCTGGCCCAGCAAGTCGTCCATGCCGATGAAACACCGGTGCAGATGTTGGCACCGGGCGAAAAGAAAACGCACCGCGCGTACGTCTGGGCCTACTGCACCACGCCGTTCTCGGCACTGAAAGCGGTGGTCTACGACTTCAGCCCCAGCCGTGCAGGCGAACATGCGCGCAACTTCCTGGGCGCCTTGAACGGCAAGCTGGTGTGCGATGACTTCGCAGGCTACAAAGCCGGTTTTGAGCAGGGTATTACCGAAATCGGCTGCATGGCCCATGCCCGCCGCAAGTTTTTCGACCTGCATGCGGCGAACAAAAGCCAGTTGGCCGAACAGGCGTTGCACTCCATCGGCGGGTTGTACGAGGTCGAACGGCAGGCCAAGGACATGAGCGATGAAGATCGCTGGCGATTACGCCAGGAAATGGCGGTGCCCGTCGTTGAAAAGTTACATGAGTGGATGATCGCTCAACGCGCGCTTGTGCCCGAGGGCTCGGCCACCGCCAAGGCACTGGATTACAGCTTGAAACGCTGGGTTGCGCTGACGCGCTACCTGGATGATGGGGCTGTGCCTATCGATAACAATGCGGTCGAGAACCAGATCAGGCCGTGGGCGCTCGGTAGGTCGAACTGGCTCTTTGCTGGATCGCTGCGCAGCGGTAAACGGGCGGCGGCGATCATGAGCCTGATCCAGTCGGCGCGCATGAGCGGGCATGATCCGTATGCGTATATCAAGGATGTGCTGATGCGGTTGCCGACGCAAAAATCCAGTGAGATCGAGCAGCTACTGCCGCATCAGTGGATGCCGGGCTTACCTGCGCAAGGCGTATTCCCCGTACGCTTACAACCGTAAAAGCGTAGAAGCACAGCATCGTGCGTCCAGACCTCTTCTTTGTTCAGCGCGTTTGAGATCACTGCTTTTCTTTTGCCCTCAAATATAAAAGCTCCGTCGTCGTTAAAGTTTTTCAAGGGGGTGGGGGTCGACTATTTTCTGGTTCTCCGACGAACGGTCGCTGAGTTGACATTATGCCAATGCCTCTCCGACCTGACCGGCGCTACCAAAACGTGGGCAAGGAGCCTATCCACGTTTCTTTGAATATTGGAGATCGCGCCTCTGACTTGATCAAGCTCATCGGCGTCCGCTCGGCGTCCAACCAGGCACTGCTTTCGAATGCCCAAGCTCCTGCTCAATCTCATTGAACACGCTTTCTAATCTGGGATAGCGACCGCTTGAACGGAGCTCCGTCACCAGTGACAACAGCTCAAGCCCCTGCTCCGTCGACATTTTCAGATCGCAATACAGAGCATCTGCGCAGTCCCGGGCAGCGGCAATTCCACGACTAGGCCGTTCGGGTTTGCGGGCTGGGTGATCGCTAGGCACCTCTCCTACGTGTTGCGTCATTGGTAGTTTCTTCATCGTGCGTCCGATCACCCTTTTGATGAAGCGAAACAATGAACAGCACCACATCTGGCCAACCTCGCCTGCTGATGCCACCACGCGCTCTGAGATCAGAACAACAAGCTAAGAGAATCGAATTGCGCTCGCTTACGCCTACCAGAACCTAGCAGGACGTACACAGTGTTCCTTGTGACAAAGAATGGCCCTTCTTGCCGCTCGGCCAGAAACGATGTTCGCACGCCCCTGCCGGGTCTGAACCGATCTCGACTGTCATGCAGTATTCCGCTAGCCAGTAAGACAGCTGGCAGTTCTCCTTGAGCAGCCATTCCTTCTTTGATCAAGGCTGACGCTGAGAACTCTATCCAGCACCACTCCCTGACTATGCAAAAGTTGCGATCAGGGAAACGTTCTCTAACCAGCATGAGCGCATCTGGAAGCGTCGCGTCCAGCCCTTCGGCGACGAGGCTCGGGCCCTCTAGCCAGTCGAAGATTGCACGTTTTACATCCTCACTCATACCTTGCCCTCTACATCGCTGGAACCTCTGTTCTTCAGCGAGAGGATGCGTGTGTGCTCAACGCCATCCACTTCATCGCGCAGGTAAAGCAGGTAGTTCACGATCACGTAGCGCTTTGCGACTGCTGTCGTGACGATCACATAGCCCTGCTCGGTCTCTACCTGGACGACCTCAGCTGTGTTGATAACGTCACCGTTGTCGAATACCTCAGAGGCGTCGAAAAATATGACGGCTCTGTACCCGCCTTCATGCAGCCTGGCGTCGAGCAGATACCCGTCTATTGGCCCCTGGAAGCTCACCAGACTTGCGCGCAAGAGCTCTGGCGGAAAGAACACGCCCGGGGCTCTGATGTCTTCTGACTGGCTCATAAGCTGCTGCCTTTCACCGGAAATGGAGACGTTTTCATAGAGTCACCACCAGTTGCGGATCGAAGGCGACGCCTTCATTGGGATAGCCTCGTGGATTTGAGACAAATCGTGTGCCTTCGAGAACCTCATCAATCGGATGGTGGGTATGCCCGAACACCCACAGATCGATATCCATACCCACGAATTCGACCCAATCGTTTCCATAAGCGGCCCTCAAATTCGGGTGACTGCCAAAGTCAGGTACAAACTGCATCAGCGGTGGAAAATGGGTGATCACCACTGTCTTTCCAGCAAATGGCTCGGCGATTTGTTGTCGCAACCATGCACGAGTTTCTTGGGCGACACGTCGAGTGAATTCAGGTGTCAGTCGGCTGTAGTTCGGCTCCAAGCGGATGACCTTGTAGTCGTTCATCAATGCCCGGGCTTCAAGGGCTGCAAGATGTGGATTGCCAGTGCCTTCAAAGTCTGACCAACCCGCCGCGCCAATGAAGCGAACACCCCCCAGGACAATCGTCTGTCGCTCTAGAAAGTGCACGTGTTCACCCGATGGCGTGCCCAGGAGTTTCAGGGTTTTATGCCAAGAGCTCTTGTAGAACTCATGATTGCCTGCCACCAACATGACAGGCTTCTGAAAATGGCCAGCCGCCCACTCGGCACTGCGGCCCTGCGTATGAATATCTCCAGCGAGAAGCACCACGTCGTATAGATCCGCAGGCGGTAGCTCCATCGGCCGGAATTCAATGTGTAGGTCGGACATCAGCAACAGACGCATTAATTCGATTTACCCTTATATTGAGATCCGACGTCTGCGCCACGCGCAGGCGGAGTTGCCTGCTATCTCGCTGCAGGCCCCTGGATCACACAGTCAATGTCAACCAGATGACTATAGACATTTGCTTCTTACAGAGCAAATTCCGCATATCGTTCCGTTTGCCGGAACCCCGTGAATGTCCCTAAAAATAGCGTTCGCTGCGGCACTGCAATACATTCGGACACACCGCCAGTTGTCACAGCGCGCGATCGCACAGCAGATGGATCAGTCTTATGTCAGCCGCTTGGAGTCAGGCACCCGGTCGGTGACGCTGGAGGTGAGCCAGGAATTGGCAGAAGCCTTGAAGCTTGAGCCGCTGTCGCTGCTTACGGTGGTCTATGCGGCGAGCACTGGGAAATCCCCGCAGCAAATCCTGGATCAGGTGCGTGAAGACCTCGCTGCCGCCCAGTTGCTGGACGCCCAAATTCCTGCCACTCCAGAGCCAATCGTTCATCCCGTTGTTGCAGATGCAGCCGCTTTGAAGATCCAGGTTCATGCTCTGCTTGCTGAAGGGCTGACGCAGGCAGAGGCTGCCAAACGTCTTGGGATAAGCCGCCAGACTGTGAACAAGTACGCTCGACAAGGTCATACTTGATCTGACTGATCATCCCCCCAGAAAGGTCTACTCTAGCTCAATTTCCACCTGTACAGTCAGTGGCAGTAATGACGCCCTACCGCATGCTCACTCAGCCTGCTTTCCATTGAAGGAACCATCATGGACGATCGCTTCACGTACGCCCGGTTCTGGCGCTGCGCCCTTCAGGTCAATCCGTTTTCATACCATGGCGCGTACCGAGGCACCGACCATCAGTTGGACGAAGCCAACTACAACCAAGCGCTTCTCCAGAAGTGTCTGGAACTCGACATCAAGGTGGTCGGTATCGCTGACCATGGAAGTGTCGCGGCGGTGGACGCTTTGCGTCAGGCATTGACCCCGCACGGGATCGTGGTTTTCCCGGGCTTTGAAATTGCCGCAAGTGACAAGACCCATTTCGTCTGCCTGTTTCCTGAAGACACCTCGGTGCAGTCACTTGAGCGCTACCTGGGAAACCTTGAGCTGCTGGATCCTCAAGAGCGCATTCTTCCGTCCCAGTTAAGCTCCATCAAGCTGATCGACAAGATCGAACAGATGGGTGGATTTATCTACGCCGCCCACTGCACACACGACAGCGGGCTGCTGAAAAACCGCCTGAGCCACGTCTGGAAACATCCTACGCTCAGGGCAGCCCAGATACCCTTCTCCGTTGAAGATCTGGCCGGTGAAGAGAGCGACTTCTACCGTCGTGTTCTTCTGGACAGAGATGACGCGTATCGAAGGCACAAACCCATCGCAGTCATCAACGCTAAAGATGTCGCCAAACCTGAAGACCTTGAGAAGCCCAACGCAACGTGCCTCATCAAGATGACCCGCCCGACCTTTGCGGCTTTCAGGGTGGCATTCCTCGATCCCGAGTCACGCATACGCCTGAACTCCACTGAGGCCAAAAGCCCAATCGGGCGATTGATCAGCATGAGCGTGGCCGGAGGCTACCTTGACGGAGTGCATGTCAGTTTCTCTGACCATCTAAACACCGTCATTGGAGGCCGGGGCACAGGCAAATCAACCCTTCTCGAATGTGTGCGCTTCGCTCTCGATTGCAAGCCCAAAGGGAAACAGGCGCAAAAGCTGCATAGCGATATCATGAAAGAAAACCTAGGTCTGGAAGGTGGCCGCGTAGAACTGACATTGGTTTCGTCTTCACAAAACGGCCGGCGGTACAGCATCAGCCGCCGCTACGGCGAGCCTCCCGTGGTTCGAGACGAGCACGGAACTGTTTCGACCATGACGCCTAGCGATGTGATGCCAGGGATCGACATCTATGGTCAAAACGAGATCTACGAACTCGCCCAGGACGAATCCAGCCGCATACAACTGCTCGAACGATTTCTGCCAGAGGCAGGTGATTACAACTTCAAGCAAGCTGACGCCCAGCGTCGGCTGAAGGCAAACCAGCAGAGCATTTCTGAAGCACTGGGAGACATTGACGATCTGAACACACAGGTCGATCGCCTGCCCAACCTGGAAGAACAGTTGCGCGGGTTCGATGATCTGGGCGTAAAAGAAAAGTTGGCCAAGAACTCTTTGCTCGCCCGCGAACGTGAGATAGCCAAGAGCGCCAAAGAGGCGATTGGCAACGTTCAAACCGCAGTACCGACGTTCAGCGAGCACTTCTCTGACCTTTTGTTTATCAGTGACGAAGTGCTTGAGGGCGTGCCTGACATCGATGCTCTGATCGCCATGCGGGGAACGTTGGAAAAGCTCACAGCAGATTGCGCTGTTCACCTAAAAGCGATGCAGACGCTCGTGGACGCCGCGTTGCAGGCGTTCAATGCCCAGCATGACGCATGGGAGCAGCAGATCAAACAGCACGACGCGGAGCTTGAAAAAGAGCTACGAGCCCTCCCCGACGCCGCCGGCAAAACAGGCCAAGCCATCGGTGCGGCATACCAGCGGGTGCAAGAGGACATCGAGCGCATCAAGCCACTGAAGTCCAAGCTACCACCCCATCAAACGCAGCTTGAGGAGCTCGAACAGCAGCGTCGAAATGTGTTGGCTGAGCTCTCTGATTTGCGGGCCGAGCGTATTAGCGCCTTGGTGAAGGCCGCGAAGAAAATGAGCAAGCGGCTTCAGGGCAAGCTCAAAATTGAGATCGTTCCTGACGCGGACAGATCCCCTATCGTGCAATTCCTTCTGAGCTGCAAGCTCGATAACATCGGCGAAAAGCGCCTGAGTTGGATTGGCGCAGCTGAATCGATCACACCCATGGCGTTGGTTAAATCCATCAGGGAAGGTGCTGGTGTCATCTACCTCGATTGGGGCACACCGCAGATGGTCGCCGACGCTCTTGCCAAACTGCAGCCATCTCAAATAATGGAGCTCGAAGCACTGGAGTTGGCCCACAGAGTCGATATTTCTCTGAACGTCGCTCATGGCGACGCCGAGCCGGCATTCAGGCCGTTGAGCAAGCTATCCACGGGACAGCAATGCACGGCGATCCTTCATATGTTGTTGCTCGACAATCCAGACCCGCTGCTCATGGATCAGCCCGAAGACAACCTGGACAACGCATTCATTGCAGAAAGGATCGTTGCTGAATTGAGGGATGCGAAGACTTCCAGGCAATTCTTGTTCGCTACCCATAACGCAAACATCCCTGTCTTCGGTGATGCCGAATGGATCGGGGTTTTCACCGCAGAGGAAAAGCGGGGATCTCTGACCTTGGAAGCTCAAGGGTCAATTGATGTCCCGGCGATCCGAGACCAGGTAGCGAAGATACTTGAGGGTGGCCGGGCCGCTTTCATTCAGCGCAAAGAGAAGTACGAGTTTTAGCCATCACCCCTTTCAGCGCGCCAAATGACCTGGGGTCGTTACCCCGCCACTGCCTCAACATTGCATTAAATGGCTCACTCCCATGTCTAGGGTTCGAGCTGTTTTCACAGATGGCCCGCAAGCGCTTGTAGGGTAAGCATCCGGCGAGCGCTAATCTACGGGAAAGGGTGGCGGATTTGAACGCTCCTTTCCTACTCAATTGAAGCAAGGAGTATAGGGACGCTTACGTAACAGCCCCCGTTTGGAGGCGCGTTCTGTCGGGTTGCTGGAACCGAGCAGTGCAGTCTGTGTAACCTCGGCGACAGCACTCATAGTGATCCCAACACGGGTCATTGAGACGGCTTAGAGGGTTAATGTCCCATTTCGGGATCATTAAGCTGGATATGTTTTGGAGCATACGTTTTGGCCCGGAGGCTATCTCATGGCTAATGCCACTGTCCGGCTGACTGCTGTGCCAGCAATGATGTCGCTGGGTGCTGTTGGTGGTGGGGTCGGAACGTACGGGTACCATTTTCGCAGGTGCAGTCCAGTCCATCGATTTGTATCGGATGCTTGACCAACGAGGTGGGCAAGGCATACCAGCGTTTATCGATCGGTAGCCTCACGAATCAAAAACAGCGTAAAGACGCGAGCAGAATCAACCGGCACGGTGTATCAGACCGATCAGCTGTCTTGCGTTGAATTCGAGAGTCATTGCCACCTCCCCCACTGGCACGTCCCATATCTGCGCCAGCAACTCAGCCGTTTGGCCTGAGCTCCACGGCATGACCGTAGCACCATTGACCTGGGCGAACGGCCCGTCGCTTTCAGGAACCACACGATCACGAGGCAACTTTTTGGCAAGCGCCTTGCCAGATGCCGAGTTGAACGCTGCCGGCCCGATGCTGAACCAGCATCCCATATCCGAGGCGGACTTAAGCTCGGCAGCCGTCCCTGTAAACCAATGAAGAACAGCAGTGCCAAAACCGGGGTGGTCATCGAGAATCGCCAGCACCTCCCTCACCGCTTGGCGCGAGTGAATGCTCAGCACACGTCCGCCGACGTTGGCGCATTGTGCAACCACAGCCGTGAACACTGTACGCTGAGCGTCGAAGCTGTGCTGGAACCGTTTGGAACCATCCAGCCCCACTTCACCGACAGCAGATGCATATTTAATCTGCTCGATCAGAGTGTCGAGCTCAGCATAACGCTCATGGACGATTTCCGGATGCAATCCCGGTGTGATGAGCACATTTGCATGACCGCCAAGCACCTTATTGGTGGCAGAGAATGCCCGGGGGCTGGTGGTAACCAGCCAGGTGAATATGTTCCTCTCCAGCGCTTGCGCGAAGACCTCCCGAGCATTGGGATAGAGGTCGAGATGGCAGTGAAAATCCATCAAAGCAATCCGTCTCCGGTTAAAAGGGCCTCCAGCTCATGGATGCCATTGGTAAGCACAGTTCGATACTGAGGTCGTTCAGGAATAGGAGCAAACGCTAGTGAAGCGCCCAAAAACCTGTCGACTCCTCTATCTCGCGCCGTAAGTACCGCCAATGCTACAGCCATTGGATCATCTGGCCCGCTGGTTTTGTCGCTGCCAACCAAGCTTGGGAAGACGTAGTCGGTTGCATCGCCCCCCGATGTCCAGGCACCGAAAGCAGCCCTGCGAATCATACAAGGCACGCAGCGACCGCAGTGACGTCGATTGTAGGTACGGAATCGCCCGCAGCTAGTCGTATCGGAGGCCAGCGCTTGCAGGCGCGGCTGATCCAAGCACTCATTCATCATCTGCCCTTTGGTCTTGAACCGGTAGGGCAAATCCAGCTGCACCGAGACGCCAATACCATCGAGAACCTGTTGCAGTTTGTTGATGAACAGAGGATGAGTCGTGCGAGTACTCAGGCTCGATACTCGCCCAGGTACCAGTGGAGGGTTCACGCAAATGAAGCCATTCTCTGGAATGTAGATTGTCGGCCGCGCGACGCCGAGCCGAGACGCCGCCAGCACGGCGAAGGCGTAGAACGCTAGTGAACGACCACGCGTAGAAGGTTCACGCGGGCCTTTGAAACTGATTCCATGACTCCACTGATAGTGGGCATCAGCACCACCAAGCAGGGTTGCATAGCGACGTTGGCGCTCAGAGTCCTCGTGAGCCAACTGAGACACAAACAAGGGCCGCCGCCCCTGGGCCACGAGATCCAGCCCGCCGATGAGGCTGTCGAGACCACCAGACAACAAGGAAACACAATCTTGATCCTTGGCGGTGAAGCGCCCTTGAGGAGATGGCAGGCCCGCATCCGTGAAGATCAGAGTCCAATAGTCCCCGGTCAGCACCTTCAGCAGTTGCTCAAGTTCCACCTTCCACGGATCCCATCGCAATGGCTCATGAAGCCCAACACTCAACTCGATTGTACGAGTCCAGCCATCAGCACTTGTGCTTCGCATCGCGCAAAGGTCGGTCGCACAGACGGCCAAGCAGAACTGAACGAAGTCCCAAGCCGCAGGGCTTGGACGGAACCCTTTGCGCTTCAAGGAACCGTGCCAACTCTTGGCGATGGTACCGACTCCCTCACGCTTGGCGCTTTTGAAATAGGTGAAGGCCCGTTCACCTTCGGCGAGTTGTGCGGGAAGACGGGCAACGCTGGTACAAATGACCTTGATCATTCTGCAAATACCTCCAGCGCGGTCTGCAGCACACTATGCGCAAGTGTCTGAGGATCGATTCTCTGCGCCGCTAGACCTTCCATGATTCGCTGCACCTCTCCGTGAACCCATTGCTTGATGTCATTACGAAACGCCTGGATCTCAACCGGTGAGTACTTGAGCTTTTCATAAGTCTGGCCTAACTGCAGATCCATCCGATTGCAGACTTCGTTGGCGATCGTGAATCCCATGACCGCAGTGATCTGCTGATCATTGAGCTGAAAAATATCGACATTGGGATCCTGCTCGTACAGCTGCGCTAACGCGTCGGCAGCCGCGTTTCTCAATGACTCATCGTCGACACTGCCGGTGTCCGGCATGACTTCCTTGATGAGTTCCAGAGCAAGATCGCTGGCTGAAAGGTTCTGGCCGCGAACCCTCTGAATCCAGTCGACTACTTGAGGATCGGTGCCCGCCCTGACGGCTTCGAGAAATGATCCCAGTCGGCCGGCGCCTTGAGCGACCCCACGCATGGTGTTGCTGGCGCGCCCTGCTCCACCCATACCCTTTTTGATCATGCTGCTGGCAGCGCCGCGAAGTGCATCACGACCACCTCCAGACAGGTATTTGCCCATCTGAGAGCGGGCCGGCATAAACCTGCGATCTGGCGCAATGTCCTGATCTTGGGCGGGCTCTAAACCGGCGTCACCATTTTCAGGTGCACCCTGGGGAACACCCTCATCACCCTCTGGAGCACCATCTGGCGCTGGGCCACCGGCAGCATCGCCCTGATCCAACCATTCCGGGTCAAAGGGAGAACCCGCCTTGCCGCCACCACTTGATGTAGAGGTTCCCATCAGACCTCACTCCTTAGCGCTGCCTTGATGGCCCTTTTAGTACGGTCGCTCACGGCAGAATCTTCGCCCCAGGATCTCAACACTTCCGCCGCCCAGGGTTGGCCAGCAAGGGCGGGTATGATGCCTGGCCCCAACGCATCCAGAGGGGCAAGACTCAATAGCCCTGCTGCACGCCTTCCGAGCGCGGGATAGACCTTGCAGGGTTCAATCAGGATGATCATCTCGACGGTGGCTTTCCATGTCCGCGACGATGCAGTTCCCTGCCAGGCTTTCACCATCGCAAGCTCTGCCTGGTCGCTGTCGACAGCGGTAATAGCATTCGTCAGAGGCTCATTGGCGCTGGTGGCCATCTTCAAGACGTCACGAAGAACACGGGCAGCGGGGGTCATGTTGTCGTCGCCGAAATCACGGGTCGCAGTATCTCGACTTAGGTGAAGCAGGGGGCGCAAGTCCGTTGCACCAAGCGCCGGCGCTAACTGCAGCCACTCTTGGACGAATGGCTCGTCAAAAGGCTTGGACAATGCTCCTCCATCGCGGGCGACCTCCTCGGCCTGCAGCAACTCCGCCACTTGCCCGTCATTTTCAGAACTGACCATGGACGATAACGTGTCGGCCAGCTCTTCTTTGTAGCGCTCCAACAAATGCCACTTCGCCAGTGCCGGAATGTCCAGGGTGATTCCTTGAGGTTGCGCCAGGGACTCTCTCAGGTAGACAGTATTCAGAAAGCGCTTCATGAGTCGTGGATTTGCGCTGATGCTGGACGACTTGAACATCAGCGTTGCCAACCCTTGTGCCAGTTCCATCAATGCCTGAAGGCGGGTATCGGCTCCCACGAGTTCGTTGAGGAACGAAGACGTAATCGTCTCGCCAAGCCAGCTTCGAGCTAGACGTTGCGGTATATCCAGCTTCGCCTGATCAAATTTGTCTTGCGGAAACGCCCCGGCCCTGGCCTCGCGTTCGAGCAGGAGAAGTACCAAGTACGCCTTGGCTTCATTCACGCCGATACGGGGTACATGCAGAGGCACCTGGATCAGCTTGTCAAAGTAGTTGGTGGCGATGTCACTCGTGATGCCGGTGCCTTCGAAATGTTTCTTCACGGCGCCGTGGATGAAGTCATTGTCGGCTGCGATCACGAAAGCCGTTCGTTTGAGAAACAAAAGCAGCCTGATGGATTCGAGGGTCGAAATTGCCGTCTCCGGCAAGCACCGATCCAAGTCATCGACAAACACCACCAAGGTGATGCCAAGCTCTTCCAGCAGCTTTTCGAGTGCGGATCTGAAGGCATGGATTTCGTTAGGCAGTGAAAGAGGCTTCGCCGGATTCAACAGACCATCGGCCTTGAGATCCAGCGACTCCCCTTCTTTCTTTTCTCCACCTTCAGCCGCGTCGCCGTCTGAGCTGAAGGCGTTCCAGAGACCCGAAACCTTTCCGATCGCCTTGCCGATCGTCCCGACGGGCACCCCCGTAGTAATCGTGATCGCAGCCTCGCCCCCGAACTGCGCCAATCGCAGCAGATTGATGCGCTTCAGCAGGTCGAGGGCTTTCTTCAGCAGCGTTTCATCACCCTTCGCCAGCTTCAGCACTTCATCACCGACGATTTGCAGCAATGCACTGCGAGCGCTTTCGAAGTCCTGATACAGCCACGGGTTGAAGGTGATAACGACGTATCGGTCTTCGGGTTGGGCACCGGGTACGGACGCGACTGATGGGGTCTGCGAGGTTTCGAGGCGGGCGGCGATCATTTTGACCAGAGAGGATTTACCTGCTCCCCAACCACCTGACACACCTATCGAAATCGGCTCGCCACGACTCTGCCGCAAAAGACTGGCGCAGGCATCAGCCACGACCCCAAAGTTCAGATAGTCGACGGTTGTCTCGTTGTCATGCCACATGGATTGAAGTCCGTTTCGGGTTTCGTGCGAGGAACGCTTGGTCACTGGATGCTGGTGGCGATAGCGCCTGGGTAGGGCCAAGGAACGTCCGTGTGTTTATCTCAATGCGCCAACCTAAGGCCGATGACAAGGTAGGCCATAAGCCGAACCATTTCTCGAAGCTCTGAAGCACGCAAATCGGATTCCAACGATTCTAAGTCGCTTGATAGCAACATGCCATACCAAAAAAAGCCGGATTGAGTTCACACCTCTTCCCGCTTCTTCCAGTACCTATCTGCACAAAAACATGCCTAAAGTATGCGCGGACAATCCTTCAGCGTCCGCTGGCTTCCCCCGGCGCGCCAATCATTCAGGAAACAGAAGCTAAGTCACTTGTCGCATGCCCGCGATTACGTGACCAAAATGCGCTGCCCCTGCCAAATCCCAGACCCGTTGAAAAGGAAGTGCACCGCTACGCCTTCAAAAGCTGGTGCTGATATCGAATGGTGACAGAACTCAACCCCCCTTGGTGGGCACGCTGGCTCCCATCAGCTGCTCGAAAACTCGTAATCTCTGGCACGGGTGTCGAAATTCACACCCGTGAAGGTATCCAAAGCATCGATTGGACGGCAATCAGTCAGCACCCTAAAAAATCGCCGATCTGGTTCCTGCACATGGCGTATATAACCACGCCACTCGGTTCCTGGCGCCTCTATTTCCGTAAGCAATCGCAACAGGATGTCGCTTGGAAAGAGCTCGTCCGGGCTTGGTACATCCCCCGCATCATTGAGACCCATAGCAGGCTTAAGTCCTTCGAAGAAGGCTTGCGGGGATCTCAGTACATACGAACCTCAGTATGGGAGCCCTATCGTCAGCAAGCGATGTCTTGGGCTGACACCAGGCCCCCTGTCCCATCCGAAGGCATTATCAGGCAGGATCATCGAAGCCTGCTGATCAGGATGTCGGAGCTCACCAAGAACCCTGATAAATGGTTGAAAGAATCGCGTGATGCCTACGTCGCCCAAGCCTTGATCGACCATCACGATCTGTTCGACACAGTAGAAAGCGACCCGTTGACGCCTGAACAACGCAAAGCATGCGTGATCGATGAGGACAATAATCTGATCCTCGCTGGAGCCGGTACAGGCAAGACCAGCACTGTCATCGGTCGGGTCGCATTTCTGGTGGCGAGTGGGCAGGCCAAGCCCGAAGAGATTCTGCTTCTTGCTTACGGCAAAAAAGCAGCCCAGGAGCTGCGGGAACGCCTGGAGAGCAAACTCGGGATTAAAGGCGTCACTGCCGAAACCTTTCATCGGCTGGGTCGGTGCATTGTCAAGGCAGCCGGCAACGAGGCAATCGCGATCAGCGACATGGCAGGGGACGAAGAACTCACCGCCAATTTCGTCGACAAGGTCTTCAAGCCCAAGCAGCAAGAACCAGCATATAGAGAATTGCTGCTGAGCTACTTCGAGCGCTGGCTGCACCCTGCCCCAAATCCATTCGATTTCGAAACGCTTGGAGACTATTACCGATTCCTCGAAGACAACGGTATTCGCACCCTCAAAGGTGAAGCGGTCAAGGGCTTCGGCGAATGCGACATTGCGAATTTCCTCTTCAAGAACGGCATCGAGTACCAATACGAGGCGACCTATCACACCCCACTGCAGTCACGCGATCGTGCGGCTTATCGCCCTGACTTCTTCCTGCCAGAGCTCGGGATTTACATCGAACACTTCGGTACCGATCGCCAAGGCAATACGGCTCCATACATTGACCGCCACAAATATCAGGCCGACATGGCCTGGAAACGCCAGGTGCACGCCGAGGGCCGGACGACACTCATCGAGACCTTTCATTACGAGAAGCAGGAAGGTGCTCTGCTGCAGTTGCTGGGGCAACGCCTAATCAAGGCAGGCGTGGTGCTCAACCCACTGCCTCCTGAAGCCGTGCTTGAGACTTTGCGAGAGTTTGGGGCGATCTCGGCGTTTTCAGTGATCCTGGCGCAAATGCTCGGACTCGTGCGGGCCGCGAACTTGTCTGCTGAGCAACAAACCGACTTGATAGCTCGATCCACCAATCCTGGCCAGGTCAGCGCCGCCCTGACGCTCCTGGCTCCCATCAAGAGCGCGTACGTGGAGGCGCTCAGGGGCAAGGAAGAATTGGACTTCGACGACATGATCAATATGGCTAACGAATATGTCCTGAACGGCCGTTTCGAGAGCCCTTGGAAATTCATTGTCGTCGACGAATTCCAGGATATTGCCAAGTCCCGCGCCGAGCTTGTTCAAGCCTTGCGCAAGAGCCGGGCCGATGTCTCGCTGTTCTGCGTCGGTGACGACTGGCAGTCCATCTTCAGATTTACGGGTAGCGACATCAGCTTCACCGCAGACTTCGAGAAAATCTTCGGCGCGACTCAGTCCAGCAAGCTCAACAAGACCTTCCGCTTCAACAGCAAAATCGGTGAAGTAGCGAGTCGTTTCATCATGCAAAACAGCCGTCAGATCATCAAGGACATACAGTCCCATACCGTCGTAGACGCCCCTACGGTGTCACTGGTGAGAGCGTCCCTGGCTGGTGATGCTGCCGTCGATCAAGCCTTGGATCGAACCGTGGCGCGCATCAACGCCATTGCAAAGCGAGGGTCTACCGTCTACCTGCTGGCACGGTTCAAATTTCAACTGCCTGACCTCGACGCCGTGCGTGCGCGTTATCCGAACCTGGTCTTCAAACAGGACTCCATTCACAGCTCCAAAGGCAAAGAAGCGGATTACGTCATCATCGTAGGCTTGGGCAAAGGCAAGTACGGACTCCCTTCCGAGATTGTGACCCATCCGCTGATCGAGGCCCTGCAGCCCAAAGCCGAAGCCTTCCCTCACGCAGAGGAGCGACGCCTGTTCTACGTGGCACTGACACGTGCGAAGCACAGGGTCTACCTGATCTGCGACATGATGCGAGCATCACCGTTTGTGCGTGAGCTAGTAGATGGCAAATATCCGTTGGATCTGGAAGAGCTCCCAGCGACCGCTGAACAGGCAAACGCAATCGCAGCCAACTGCCCAGTATGCAAAAAGGGGTTCCTGGTCAACCGGGTAAACGGGACTAACGGAAACCGCTTCATCGGCTGCTCGAACTATCCGCCGTGCAGGCACATTGAGGACGGATGCGATAGGTGTAATGCCCCCATGACGGTCTCAGGACGCTACCGGATCTGTGTCTCGCCTCGATGCAAGCGTTGGCTTGCCATGTGCCCTGTTAGCGGAGGCCACATGGTATTTCGAGACAAGGCCAAAGCCTGGGGCTGCTCACACTACCGAGGTACCGATGCCGGTTCCTGCGGGCACATGGAAAATTACATCGCCCCTCCATCCCGCTAGATCAGCACCTGACAACTACGAATGAATAGGTCGTCCGGGAGGAATGGGTATTTAGAGGGTCATGCCCGCTGCGTGCCAGCGGGTATTGAGTGCTGAGGGTCTGAGGGTCTGAGGGCCAACATCGGCAGCACTCACAAGCCGAGATCAATCACGGTTGTCGGCAATCACAAACTGCGCAAGCTCCACAAGATTGCTGAAGCCTTTCTTGCCAGACCTGTCGAGAAAAAAACCATCAATCCCCACGGCCTGAGGGCCGTCGCAATCGCAGCGCAGAGAGTCCCCTACCATCACAATTTGAGAGGCATCATCGTGAGAAGGCAGGTGCATGCCCAGCATTCGGCAAGTTGCGAAATAGATTTCAGGGTCTGGTTTCGCCCACCCAAGCTCGTAGCTGAAACCGTATGCGTCCATCTGGGGAAATAGTCGCCTGACCGCAGCGCCGTACGACATCGCCAGGTTCGAACAGACGGCCACCCTGATATCAGAGTCTTTCAGCAAATTGACCGCATCAATTGCGTCGGGATACGCCTGGATTCCTGCGAGCTCCTCATCGAGCTGAGCCTGGATATATTGCAGATCCTCTGTGCTGACTTTGATCTCAAAATGATCGGCGGCCTCGGCCAAGCCTAACGGGTGGGTCATCAGGATGTGCGCATCATCCTGCTGTGGTCTGCGTCCCTGCTGACGACCTTTCTGGAGAATCTGCCGATAGGGATGTACCCCATTCTGGATTTTCAGAAGCGTACCAAAAGCATCAAATATCACAGCGTTGATCGTCATCTGAAGCTCCAATGCCAGGAGTACCGCTTATGAGCTGTTCGTGCTCAAGCTACCGGGATATCCAGTTGTTCAGGCGCTTAGGAGCACCCAGGTCAGTGTGCCCTATCTGCGCAGTGCCACCACGTGACGCTTGGCAGATGCATGAAACCCTAGATCTGAGTGACGGAAATCACTTCGATGTATTTGAATTTTTTCTTCTTCGCTGCCTGTTTGGCTTCTTGTTCAGCGAGCAAGGTGCTGAGCGTACTGGACTCATGAATAAACACTTCGACATCACCTTCAAATTCCTTGGTGACATGCAGGGTAACGCGCACCTTTGGCGATGAAGAGCGACTCTTCGCAGCCGTTGGTTTTGCCACCGGCAGTGATGACTGAGCCGCTACGGGTCGCTTGCTTGCCTCTTCGTGCGCGGATGGGGTTGCAGAGCCGAACAATGCGATTCGCATTTGCTCCTCTGTCAGCATGTCCTTCACTTTTTAAAACCTCAGAAAATGTGGGGCGGCTCATTCCAGTCAGTTGGAGCAAGAGCGGGTCTATCTGTCGCGATAATTATGACGCACGGGCGCCAAAGAACCCAGAATCTGCAGCCTTCAAACGCACATTCTGGAGCTTCACCCCTCGCGTTTCACAGCCCATTGCATGCCGTTCCAATAAAGATCGTTGTGGTAGATGTGAGCAAGCAATTCGAAATGGCTTAGCGGCAGTCCTGGCGTAATCACATTGGGATCACGCTCGGGCATCAACATGCCGAAGTAGAAGGCTGGCCACGTGTTGACCATATGACCAAGGGGAAGAGTCTTTCTGTCGAACTCGTCCTTCCAACGCTTCGTCATGATTGCTTTGCCCAAGGTGCGCCCAACTTCCTGGCGCACCAGCCAATAGCATTCGACACCATACCTGGCGTAGCGCTCCTGCCGGCGAACGAAGTCGCGTAGGTGCTGATACGACCTCTGGAGTTCGATGGCAACCTTGCGATCACCCATCTCCACGTACACGTCAGCCCGCCACCGATCCTTTCCTGTTCCACCTGCCACCTCGCTGCGCGGGTCAAGCCCAAATAGCTTGAGGGCGCCAAAGACCAAGTCCTTGGCCTCGACGTGCCAAATCGTCTCTGGGGCCGTAGCGCATTCGTCGGAGTAGTGGGCGAAGAACTGCAAGCCATTCATACTGGTCTTCAGCACTGCCCGGGAAGCACAGCAAGGCATCTTGAATGCGAGTGGATCGTCGAGCGACTGGGCCTTGAGGGCGTCCCATTGCTCGGGAGTGTACTGGCTGGCATAGACGGGCTGGTCGTGCCTGGTAAAGGCTTCGGGCATCTCGCTCATGGGTCACCGAAAGTCGTTGACTTGAAAGTGCGTCGCAAGCGTCAGAAGGGACTCGACTCATGATGTCCGAAGGACGGCGTCCATTCAGAGCATTCAGAGTCCAGCCATACGTATCAAGTTACGGGGAGTGCTTGGGCGTGCGTTGCCACTGAGGGTTGATCACAAGCAGTTCAGAGTCGAGGACTGTCCGGGAGATCAGTGAAAGGGTCTCCAGCGAAGGCCGTGCTCGGATCACCTTGCTCAGTTCCTCGGTATCAATCTCTGATGGTCGAGAAACGCTGTCTTGGCTACGACGCGACCTGGCGACCTTAACAGCCTCAACGATCTGATCGCCCAATTTGATTACCCCTCCGGCTTCCAGCGATCGCGGTGCAGGCTTGTTCACCTGATCTTGTAGGAATCGACTCAAGATATGGAATTTTGCCGGAACGGGGTCTTCAGAGCAGCGATGAACCACACCTGCTCTGTTGAAGACCATATAGTGATCCTTCTCATCCGGAAGTGGCCCAATGTCGGAAGGGAGAAAGGCTGCAGAGTTATCCAGGATTCCGTCATGCAGGAAATGCCTGTTCAGCTCTGCAGCCTCATGGAACATCGGGGCTGTGTAGAGTACGAGGTTTCCTTTGCTTTCTAGATCAAGGAGCAGGTTGTGCTGATCTGAGCGCTGGAGCGAATGCAGGTGCCAGCGGTAGTATGGGCCGCCCATCAGTTCGTACTCCTTGCAGTTGCTTCGCACCATGTGATGGCTCAGCTTGAATTGCAAGAAAACCGGGCTACCCCCTACGATCTTGACGTCATACCCTCCTCCTGCCTGACCTTCAGCGTACAGCGTAGGAAACTGCGGGGCGCCCGCGATAGACGTCCCCAGCAACTTCACCACTTCGTTGGTCAGCGCGTAGCCATACGAGAACTCAGAGATACTGGGCGTCATTGATGATCCTTATCGTCAGTCGGACAGTCCATTTTGCAGCTTGCATCCAGGAGAAGGCGCGCAGACCTAGACTGGGGCACTGCACGGACATTGCGAATCGAACCACAAGTCGAATCGTTATGCGAGCGAAGCCAGTCCATGTCCCGAAACACGAGCACTGGAGCGCTAGAGCGGGGATAAATGCGAAGTGGAGCGCGCAAGCTTCAGGATGGACGCCCGTATAGCCAGAACAGGCCAATCGTGACCAGACTTGGTTTACGACAGCCGCACCCCGAACTCCTCCAGAGTATCCTTGCCAACGAGCAATTTGGAGCTGCAGCAGCTTTCCGACTACAGCCCGCAAGAACAGACGAGATGTCCTATTTTTATCAGTGCGGCTGAATTACTGCGCCGAGCCTTGAAAAATCATCGATAAGTGTTTTCTGGCTCAACGAGGCAGGCACCCTAAACAAATGCTTGTAAGAAGAATAAGCAATCCATGGCATTAAAAGTAGCCCGATACCATATGTCGCGACCCCCACGATTATTCCCGCAGGCACAGTAAGCACGGCAAACTTCAACCCCATCACGACACTGGAGCGGGCAATAACTTTTAGCTCGTCAAAATCGTATTCAAGCTTCCCGTCCGGCGTTTCATACGCAACGATAACAGACACACCTTTTTTGATTTCTTTGACGTACCACACTCTTGGCTTTCCTTCGACAAACGCACCTTTATTCTTTACGTAAGCGGGCACGATCAGATTTTTAAAATAACGGGTTTGCCCCTCGTCATCCTCCACCCTGACTCTATCATAAGAACTTGCTGTTGCATCGGAGACGTTATGGATCGAATTTTTTATGACAACTTTTATCTTCTTTAGCTCTGACACGTCTTCACCCTTTCCCTGAATTAAGTACCGGCATGCATTGAGCCAATTTCCGCCCACTCGTAACGCTATTTGGCATAGCAAGTGCGCGCAGCGCTCATAGTCGGAACACCCCCATCGCCAGAACGCCTCATACAGCTAGTGGAGTACTGACCAAGTTAGCGACCTAAATTGGCACGACGCAAACACAGCGCTTGGTTACGCGGAATGCCTTACGCTGGAGACCTTTCCGCGCAGAACGACTGCAAAAAGCTTACACCTATGATGGCAAAAAGCCCGATTGGTTCAATATATAGATTTGTTCGATCACTGGCAAACGCGGCATACCGTCAGCTTTTGGAATTGCGGAATGTCAATTCAGGACGGCTTCGCAGCGGCGCTGCGATGGATTCGTGTGGCGAAGGGGCTGAACCAAAAAGATCTCAGCACCACAGTGGCCGCATCCCATGTCAGCCAGCTTGAAGCTGGCAAGACCAGCCCAACAGTTAAGGTTTCTGGGGACTTGGCCCTTGCACTCGGCCTATCACCTTGTGCGCTTCTAGCTATCGCTGCGGCGGCAGATCAGGGGATCACGCCAAGGGAGGTGCTGAACCGGGCCATTGAAGATTTAGAGCATCTCGGCCTAGTAGACACGGTGCCGCCAGCATCGGCAGAGAGTACTAATAGCCCTCATCCAACAAGCGCCCGGGCTGCTGCCACGCATGTGCAAGTCCAGGATCTGAAAGCTGGGGGATTGACCCAGATGGAAGTCGCTACGGAATTAGGGATTCCGAGGTCGACGGTTCAGAGACACTGGCACTGATTCCTTGTTGTGCATTGATTTTGCCCCTGAGAATGACACAGCTCCCGTCGTGATTCCGTATCGTCAATGACTCACCTCTACACCCGTGCCAGGTCGACCATGACACTCAGTGATGCTGTGTTGGTTCTACTGCTCGCCGAACGCATTCATGGCACCGATGATGCCGTACGCCGGGCAGGCAAAAACATCGTGAAAAAATTGCCCCGCAGTAAACGGGAGATCCTGTACAACCTGATCGACAGCCCCTATCCGCTCAAGCTCATACGACACATTGCGGCCAACCTCGACGAATGACGCAGTTGAATACCGACTGTGCCGCTCATGGCCTTGATCGCGGGATGATTACATCAAGCGGTGTTTTTGAAGCAGGTGGTACGTCATGGTTATCGCGGGGCTACGCCACTGAAGTGCTTGGTGTGTGGCGCATATCGCACCAGCGATGGCCAGTTTTAACGTAGATTTTTCCCGTTCAAGGCGGTTAATCCGAACTTCCATTTCCTGGATTTTCTGCTGCTCGGGCGTCAGCTCTTCACTGGTTGGCGTAACACCATCTCGTTCCTGCTGGAGCTGGTTGACCCACCGGCGCAGGGCCGGCTCAACCAACCTGAGCGACAGCGCTGCATCAGTGTGGCTGTAGCCCTGGTCAACGCCCGGCTAGCAGCTTCGCGCGGGAATTCGGGGTGACGGTACGTCGTTGTCTGCTCATCGAACACATTTGTATGGCGATCATTCTCGCGTAAAAAGGTGTCCTTGGTAGTAGACCACGACAGAGCGCCATTGGAAGAACTATACAAATCCGACCTAAAGGGCTCCCCGTTTAGCATGTGACGCAAGTGTCATCTGAACCATGATTCAAGACTTTTATGCCCAAATTTTTCCTGCCATGCTAACGCATTTTCACTGGCCGGCCGTGGACTAGGCTCATCCTGGAGCGCCAGGATCTCGACGTCGGTACCGGGCTCCTGCGAGAATTCAAAATCTAGATGCGCGATTTCGGCTAGTTTACTCCGCACCTGAGCAGGGACATCCGTTCGCCCCACGATTACTTCCAAAAGCAGCTCTACCGGAGACCCGAAGCTATCCATGAGTTCGTTGAATTTCTTTTCAAACTCAAGATCACGTTGCAGTCCTCGATCTCGCAGCATGTATTCAATTTTTCTCTGGAGCACGCTCACGGACTCGGTGAGCCTCTCAAGCTCCTCGTTATAGTTCATATTACCCTCGACAACCAATTAACAGGTAAATAAACCCTAACAACAATTTAACGCTTATTCCGCGCCCGCATCCAATTCTGTGAGCCGGACAACACTTCTCCGGCCGGCCGTGTGAAAACTAATAAATTTCGAATTAACTAACGCTAAAACAACCCCAAACAGCACCAATATGTAATTAAACCGCCAATTCACAGTACTCTTCTGCGTCGCGATGCAGCAAAAGGGCAATAATTTTGAATTAAGGATGCCGAAAAGTGGATGTCCACGACGAGCACTAGACCTTTGCTGCCCCTTCAGAAGGGTTCTGTCCCACTCCCAATTCAGAATTGAGCCGAAAAATGCTGTTGCACCTGTGGTATCACCTCAAATGCTGATGCCCTTAGCTCGGATTCAATTCTGAATTAGGCAGTTGACGAAGGCTGGCCGGGCGGAAACTCGCAAAAATGCACCCGCGCGCGCCCATGACCGTGGCAGCAGCAGCCGTACAATTCAGAATTGGCGACGAGATGGCGAGCTTAGACAGCTCCAAGATGAGCGGCATACCCGTAGGGGCAAAGAGCGGCATCCCGCCCACCCTTCGGTCTGGCGCACCCGGCCCAGAGCAATCGTGAATCGTTTGACCAATCCCCCACCAAAATCAACCCAATCCAAGAAAGCACTACCAACACGAAATTTTTAAGGTGTATAATCCCGAAATACGAAACCTGAGCATCTGTCTATGCATGAATCCCGCAAGCCATCCATTTCTGAATTGCTGATCCAAAACGTCCCTCGAAATCTCATCATGGGTATCGAAGACGCGTGTGAAGCCGGGGCCCTCAGGGCTCATCTGGCGACAAAGGAGATGGATAAAGGCCACCGCAAAAACGCGTTGGGGCAAATGCGGGCTTTCCACATGAACGAAGCATTTGATGAGGCATTGCGCGCTGCCGACGCAGTCCACACCCCACTCAAGGGTAACGGTGTCGTGATTGGCCAGACGGGCATCTTCAAATTCAGCCGCGTGAACATGTCCTCATCGATGTGGAACAACTGTCGTCGCAGCGCCACCCGGCGTCAGCTGGCAGAAGCCAACAAGTCGATGACTCAACTGATCCAACCATCTCTATTTGAGAGCCAGCCTATAGATGCCGGCACATTTTTCTTTGTAGCCTGCTTTAGTGGCTCGTTGATCCAACAGCCGGAGCGGCCACTTGAGATTCACATCGCGGTACCTGACGCAGAAATGAAAGGCTGGCTCTTTCGCGAGCCCCTAAGCCGTTTCATGGCTCGGTACGATACGGCACCACAGCAACAGCCAGACCTGGCAATGCCGAAGCTCAAGCCAGGCTTGATCGAAACAGGAAAGAATTCAGCATCATGACACGTGGAATTACAGGGTTTGAGCCAGGGCGCCTCATGCAGGCACTCGCGGCTCGCGGGCTTTCTCAGGTCGCCTTGGCTGGCATGGTCGGCGTTTCAACCGCCACTGTCAGCAAGTGGAAAAACGGCCAGCAATCCCCTGAAGCCGAGGCCCTGACCAACCTCTCGAAGGTCATCAACGTGACCCCGGAATGGTTTACTCGACCATTGCCCGGCAAATGCTCTCTGCCTCTCTTCCGCAGCAACGCCTCAGCGCTCTCCAACGCCCGCTCGATGCTGGAAGCTCGACTTGAGTGGGCTCAGGATATTGCGCTCGCTTTGAGTGAGTTTGTTGATTTCCCAGAAGTGAACCTGCCCAAGCGCGCCTTCACCGATCCTGAAGAGATTACCAGCGCTGATATTGAAGAGGCTGCAGATGAGTGCCGAGAGCTCTGGAACCTGGGTCGCCGCGCAATTCCTGATTTGGCCATGGCTGTCGAAGGTGCTGGGGTAATCCTGGTGCGCGAGGAAACGGGCGTCGCGACGATCGAAGGGCTGTCAGCTTGGAGCCAAGCGCTTGGAAGGCCGCTCGTACTGCTGTCTGCCGATAAGCAAAACGGCTTCCGCAGCCGCTTTGACCTTGCCCACGAACTTGGTCATCTGATCCTGCACAGGGGAATCGATCGATCGACCGATCCAGTGCGACACAAGATCATGGAAGACCAGGCACATCGCTTCGCCGGCGCGTTCTTGTTACCCGCAGAAACCTTTGCAGCAGAAGTCCGTAGCCCCGTGACCCTGGATAGCCTGCTGTTGTTGAAGCAGCGCTGGGGAGTATCAGCTGCCGCCATGATCATGCGTTTGTGGGCACTGAAGATTATCGATGACGATGCGAAAGGTCTGCTCTTCAAGCGTCGCTCCGCGCGCTGGGGCGTCAAAGCCGAACCAGGCGATGAAGGTCGAGCCCCGGAGCAGGTGCGCCTGTTAAAACGAACCATAGAGTTACTGGCGTCCTCCGGTGTTTTGCCGGTTGGATCTGTGGCGTCCTACATCGGCTTGTCTGCAAATGACATTGAAATGCTCACAGGGCTACCTGAGCACTACCTGAGCGGCAGCGCCTCAGTGGTTCACCTAGCCCAGCTCAAGAGTGCTGCGAGCACGGCCACTAGAGATTCAGGTGAGACGGGAGTTGTGGTGCCTTTCAACCGGCGGCGCTGATTTTTATCGGTGCTGACGGTGCTCGTCCCCGTTGCAGAGGTGCCGTCAGGTTTCTAAGGATCATCGTGCAATTCAAAGCGCTTAGGCATTTGATCGGGTGCCGTGCGGGCTCTTCATGGGGCCCAGGTATCCACAGTTTTTTTCGAACAGGGAGTTATCAGATGTTTCAGCGGGAATCCGTGGTCAAGGGCACCAAACCTGGGGTGTTGAAGTGGCTTCTTCTTTTTCCGTTTCTCTTAGTGCTCGCAGGACTCCTATTTTTCTTGCCATGGGCCAACCCAAATGCTCCAGCCTGGGTTCAGGCTGTTGGCTCCATTGCCGCCATTCTTGCGGCATGGCAGATCCCATATCAACACGAGCGACTGCGGGCACAAAAGCAAAAAGAAGATTTGTTAGCATCGGTAAGCTGGCTGGCCCTGCGAGTGAAGAACTCTTTTGATCACATGGCTGGCGTGATCAAAAAGTCGGATGTGGATGCGCGAAATCGATGGTTGTTCTTAGCCTCCCCCCTCGATTGGTCAATACACCGGGATGCAGCGCGTGAGATTCCCCTGACCGAATTCACCTACGATGAAATATCCTGGTTGCTAAGCCTCCGTGCGATAACTGAATTCGGCGTGCTGTGTGCCGAATCGTTACGCACATGGGATTTCGAAGCTCGGCCGCATCTCGCAAAAGATTTCCCATACAACGACGGGATCGAGTTTCACCGCCCGCAAATCGAATGGGTCTTGAAACGACTACCGCTTCGGGCACCCGCTAAATCATCGACTTCCTCGGTCGCCGGGGCACCAGGAGCGTCGGCTGATGAGGATTTGTAGGACTGAGGCGCATCCTAGAAGGTCGTGGTGACACGCGCTTTTTCTGCAGTGGATGCGCTGCAGCTTTCCTCATAGAAGCAGCAGAGTCACCTCATAGCGGCTCTTTCCGGAGCCGCGATCGACCGAAAGAATGTTGCTCTGATTTACAGAGCTCGTGCTAGCCACGCCGATGCACAATACTGCCCATACAGAACCTTGACTAACTAAAACTACGCTTTTCCGTTAAGCACAATGACTCCATAACAAATAGAGAAAAATTCCTCATCAAATTCTCTAATGAATCGTTAAACGCGATGCGGCCGTCTCGTTCAATCTGTTCCTGTACGGGCTCTAGGACATTCAATAAGAGAGTGACAGCCAGAACCATGTCATCGTAACCGTTGTAGGCTTTGCAAATGCTGTCAATATATTTACCAAAAGCCTTTTTCGCTGGCTTTGGATAAATCCCGCCGCTATGGACTTGCTGATTTCTGATGAAATTCAGAAGCCTCCACACAGAGGCAAGCTGCGTCAAGTTTATAAAAAACTGACTTCGAGCCTTGAGATCATCAAAAAATGCCTTTTCTGTTCCGTCACGCTTCAGCTTCGCCATTAAACACTTCGATATTACATCTTTACCCCCGAGCATAAGCTGGCGTTCAGATGCCGGCTGATATCTGTCCCGATATAATTTGGTGACCGTACTTTCAAAGAGAAAGAAATATTCTAGGAATGCCGACGAATTTAAAGTCCTTATGACCATTTCCCTATTGGAAATCCCGCATGCTTTCGATTTCGCTGCAAATGACTCAGAAATAAATATTCTTGACTCACTTTCCTGCACTAACTTTCCAGGGTCTATCTGCGCAGCCCTACAATAGGCTTTGTAATTTCTTGTTATTTCCTTGGATCTTTCAGGCATATCTCCGATGAAGCCATCAATATGCTTATCAATGACCTCCTTCGATTCGCCAAACATTTGTGGCATCAAGTTGGCTTGCGAAACAATCGTTGACGTTGTGATTGCCATGTGCTGCAACACAAATGCACTGTAATATTTAACTTTCCTATCCGAGCTAGGCTTTAAAGTATCAAAAAGCGCTGAAGTCAAAAGAATCATGCAACCTCCATGTTATGCGACCTGCTTAGCACGCCGGGTTGAAAAACAGTTACCCTTATATAACACAAACCCATGCAAGTCTGAAATTAAAGCAGTGTACGCTGGAGCTGCTCAGGCGGTGGGTGAGAAAGCAATGCGCGTATAGCTCACCCCCGTCTCAACCTCCGGAAGCACGATGATTCCGAACCTGAACCGAACCGCCCATACCTATCGATGGTGCTAACACAGGGTGCTCACGCGCCTTGCGCACAACCCCGGGGTTGGTTGGGATTGATGCTGCGTGATATTGCCTCAAACTAGGAAGCCCGTGCTAGAGCGTTCGCAGCGATCCAATTGTATGAAAACAGAACCTTCGTTGCGCTACCCGGAGAACCTCTACCCGAGCCCCTAGATCGATGCTTGCTAGGCGGCGTCTGACAGGTCAGTCAGGTGTGATTCACTTCGTAGTCGACTCGGCAAGTGGAACGCGCAGGCGTGAGGATGAAAGACCGAAGGGCCAAGACGGCCATTCATGGCCAGGCTTGGTTTACGACAGCCGCCCCGGAACGGGCACGCTATCAGCTTCTGCAAGACCCAGCTGTCAGTCCAGTGCTGCTGCAGATCCAATGTCACTCATAAAGGCCATACAACCTTATTGAAATCCGTGAGCCGCTTTTCACCGTAGTCAGGGTCAACCTGGATAGCGTACGCAATAAGGCCTCTGACATGGTTTCTGAACCCCAGCACCGCATCGAACCCCCGGCGCTTGGAATGAGCGGCTGCGCCTACGTCCGGGCGCAAGCAAAAATGGAGATGCTGCTCCAGCTTAGCGCGGAATTCGCGAGAAAGCCGGGGACGATCTGTGTCCACGTATAGCCCCAGCAACACCTTACGCCCACCCGGCGGCACAACGATGGTCTTTGCGAGATTTGGCGCAAAACCACAATCACGCATGATTGCGTAGAGCTTGCGAATGATATGCCTAGCGTGCCCTCGGCCGAAGCTTTTGTCCTCTGAAGAGAGGGCGATGTCGTCTGCATATCGCGTGTAAACGAGACCATGCCGGAGGGCGAGTTCCTCGATGCGCTCGTCCAGAGCGCGCGAGCAAAGATTTGCCAACAAAGGACTAGAGGGCGAACCCTGCGGTAATGATCCCTGAAGGTATTTTGAGTAGGACGTTATCGAGTATCTTTCAGAACGGTTGGGTGCATAGTTGAAAGGCCGCTCCAGAGCAAAGGGCATTGGAACCCTCGTGCACAGCCTAGCCATTTCAAAGGAAGTCAATGCAGGGTAGCCGGCGCCTCGAAACACCCGGTACACCACCTGCTCGGGAATGGCTTCGAAGAAATTCTTGATATCGACTTTGATGAGCCACTGGCATCCACAGTGAACTGCTACGTCCTCTACCATAACCCTGCCAGGGTTATAGGCAATGCTGGCGGGATGTACCGGCAAATGAACCAGGATGCGCTCATGGATGTAACGCTGAACCCTGAGCAACATGGGGGAAGGCACACAGATTGTCCGCAAGCGCTGAGCTTCACCTGTTTTGGCGATACGCTTACGAATTCGAAATATTCGGTAAGGCTGATCCTTCGCTGATGGAGCATCGCGACTGACGATTGCGCGCAGGACGCCATACGCAGTGCCAGAAAGGACTGCCAAGTGTTTAAGGGTAAAAATCGGTACCAACGACGCATTGTGTCGAACGATTGATTGTCCGTAACGCACCGCGTGGGCAAGCGCGACAGGATCTGCACCCGCGCGCCGACCAGCATTGACGTAGGGCTGAGCGCGCCAGACTGACATCTACTTTGACACCCGAAGGGTGAGAATCAGCCCGCCGAGCTGCGAGGCGAGCTTGCGACCGAGCATACGCTTTTGCGAAGGCGGGTTGATGCTTACACTTAAGCGCATGCTACTCCGAAAAGGACAAAGTATGTCCCCCATTGCATCATCTGATACCGGGTACGTCGCCGTACCAACACTAGAAACGTCAGTCCGGCGCTCTCAGCGAGGTGGGATGGTACACGACATTCTCAGGCCACGGTAGGCGAGCCACTGGTTTATACTTAGGGCTCCTCTGCAGATGTTTGAGCTGCCGCAAACCGTCATCAGTAAGCCGATTCGTTCCACTGATCCATTGGAAATGTTTCCCTGCCTGCAGCCAGCGACGGACATCAGGCAAGGTCAGCCCTGTACGCGCTGCAATGGCATTTTCCGTCCTGGGAGACCTCGACAGTGATGCCATGACAAGAATCATCTTCTTGGAATCTTCATCCAAACGATTGAGCCACCGAGAGGCTGCAAGCTTGTCGGCCTCAATCTTCTCCAGTCGCTCAGCGATCCGCACCCGAGGCAGCCCCGTCTCGACCTCAATGGCCAATGGATTAGTCACCCGGCCTTTGAAAAGAGGTGCCCACTTGGTGCTGCTTTTGAAGAACAGGGCTGGGGCATTATTTGGAATGCCATGCGCGTAAGCCAGCAACACCCCCTCCTGCCCATACCCAAGGCCTTTGCCATCTGATTTAGCTGGGTTGTATCGTTCGCATAGGTCAACCATGCGCTGGGCGTCAACCGCATCAAAGGATATCGCAATCGTGGGACACGGCACGTCGTAAACCACCATCGGCCGCATCGGGTGCTTCTCTAGATAAGCCTTACCTGCGGAGGTCGATGCGAAAGCAATGACTCTGTTGGTCAGCAACCCCAATGACATCCAGCTTTTAATCGAGGCAACATTCCACAGTGACTGCAGCATGTCCCCCGCCTGCTGCCCAGATCCAACAGTGTCAGCCAGAATGAAAAAAGCACGGACTTTTGATTTGCGGATCGCCTCGGCGGTTGGGTGCAGCAAAAACTTCTTTCCCGACTTGCGCTTCAATGCCGTTGCGATGCTTCCCACGACACCTTCAGAGCCGACCTCATGATTGAAAGCCTGCTTACTTCTAACGGGAGGAATTGCGACACCGTATGCCCTTTTTGGCTTGCGCTCCTGTTTGTAGAACCTTTCGACCTTACCGAGTCGCACCTTGAGATCTTGCTCGACGTATAAGGCAATAGGGCCGGAAATCGACGCGGCCTCCTTCAAAATACTTTTCGTCAACGCATCGACGAACTCGGCCGCTGATACCCAGCGCATTGCCTGCAAAAGCTCTCTCGCTGCGGGCTGGTCATGCACCTTGAACTGCTCGACCCAGGCTACGCCTCGATCAGTTTCGTGCAAATTCATCGGTTCCAATAGCTCGCCCCTCCCTCAAAACCTAAGCCGAGATCGCTCTGAGGAAAGCTCAGGGGCGAGACCAATTGTAATTATCGGAAGCCGAATAGCCGCATTTCAAACAGATCGCTTGATACTCTCGCATGCCAGCAGCCTTGAGCTTCTCAACCCCTGGAAAAGGCTTATTGAGAGCAGCCCAGCGTACCTTGCTGCAGTCTCTGCAAAGGATGCTGATAACCTTGGAGCGGTCTGTGCCAGATGCATAGGCCGGAAGCTTACCCACGTAGTGATTGGCACGATCAATCGGCTCATCTACCAAATCCTCCGGCTCGACCTCGTCCCACCCTTTGTCCAAAAGAAAGCGACACTCTGCCTGCAAAGCTTCGGGTCTGACGTCCATCGCATTTACACCGCGAGCATCGGCAGCCGCATACCAGTCATTCAACAGGTGCGTCTCCATCGGCCCTGTGGAGGCAAAACGGCTACGCTCGGTATCCTTCAACAGGATGTAGAACTCGTGCTTCCCTTTCTTCATGGGCGCTCGCCTTGTCGGTACTCGTCTCGTTCCATCTCGAAAAATGGCGTATGGCCCAAGGATATTCGCTAGCGGTGTAGCGAGGCTAAATCAGTCGCGCTGCATGGCATTCGGCGTTCCCATCAGTCAGGCTGGACAGCCAATTCTGCTGGATACTTTTTCGTCATGATATCGACCACAAAATCCTTCACCTGCGGTTGGTTCTGCACATCTCTCTCGAAGCGAGCTGCCATGTAGGCAGCATCAAAAAAAACGGGGGGCTTGCTGAAAATGTTGTCCTCTTGGAACGTTCGCGTCCTGCCCGGAAAGGCGAACATGGCCTTCGTCAGGCTTCGATCACGAGATGGCAGATTCCAGTATTGATCAGTGTTGGCGACAGAGCCTGTGTAGAAAAATCTGAGGCCATAATTTCGCAGATGACGCTTGTGCTTTGGCTGCGGCGGAAAGTCCATCAACGTCATCAACACAGGCAGCACATCCTGCACCCGCATGTCCCTGTATCTCCAGATCCCATGCCGATCAGCATAGGTAAGCACAAAGATGAAATCGTGAATCGATCCGTAGCCGATGACCCTGTCGAACTCTAGCCAGTGATATCTCCAGGTCGCAAAGAAATCTGCGCGCAATCGGCGGGCGGCTTCAGGATCTCCGGATGCAGGATTCAGCGCTCGATAAGCGTCGGCATTAAACGACTTGACTGGGCAATAAGGCCCGTTTTCGTAATGGGCAAAATTCGGAGTGCGAGCTTTACTATGTTCGGCCCTCAGGAACACGTCTTGCCTACAAATGTCACAGATGGCATCAGGCCGTACTCTCTCGTTCCCCCACTGATCCACAGGTTTGCCATACGCGGCCTCGTAACCTTGGGCGTCCAATGTCTGGAAGGTATCGCGATGTAGTGCAGTCAGCATGCCGATTCTCATCCGAGCAAATCGAGGATACTGACAAGCTTCGGGTAGAAGGGCAAACGATCCATCGCCATGAGACGCCCGCTCTAGACGCCTCTTAACGAAACCCTCATAGAGGTGGCCCTCCGGAGGAACGCAGGGAAGGACTCCAATCCAAGCAGAGGGGTGGGAGGCGCATTTGACTCCGAGCGGCAGGAATCACCTATGCGTGTCGGGTCTGCCGATTAGATCGACGCCTCAAGTTGGCCGGAAAACTGGCCCAATTGGTAGTAATGCCGGCATAACGAGCCGCAGCAGATAAGCGACCCCACAGGTGTTTCGGGAGGAATGCAGCCCATGAAAATTTTCGATCCCCCCGCGACGGAGTCGGCCTCTGCCTTCAGCCGAAAAACTCGTAGGGATTCCTCACCATCGTGATCCGATGTAAACAATTCAACCTGCCAGTCGCAGTATTTCAAAAGGGTTTCATTAAACCGGTCAAAGTAACCCAATTCTCTGTAGTTCACCGCTGCCACCACTTCTCAATCCAAACTATCTTTATCTTGCACTCGCCGACGGCAGATTGCGATCTGGTCACTCGCGGATTTAGGGGTATACAGGGTAGATTGTGTAATTTTTAAGTGAGGGAGGATAGGTAATATACGAGCGAGGTTGCGCACTACCCGGTCGATCAGGGCCTCTGCTCAAGGACATGGTATCCAAACATGGACTGTCCAGTGGCATGTGCTGCTTTAATACATCCCCAATGAAAAAGTTGGACGGGTGGTTTGATTCCTAAGGCGGCCTCTAAGCGGGCGGTAACCGTCGTTGTACTTGATGATCTTCGCAGCCCGCTTAGGCCCGAGCAGCGAATGGTATCCGCCGCTACTGAAGTCTGCCTTGACTGGAAGATCTAGGAAAGCCGCAAGCGGAGCGCGCAGGCCGATTAGGCCGCAGCCGTGAGGATGGAAGCCCGAAGGGCCAAGACGGCCATTCATGGCCAGGCTTGGTTCACGACAGCCGGCCCAACAGGGCACGGAATAACCTTTTTCACCAGGCCTCCCCCTTGGCCAGTCGACTATTCCTCACTCCCCCCCTGTGATGGGCCTTGGGCAGAAAGCGCCAGATAACTTTCTTGGATAGCCCCCCAATCCATAAAATGCCCAAATGAAAACTCCGCAAACCGACTCGCCAGACTTCGACTGAACGACAACTGTCCATCGCTAAGTCGCATTAGATGGTGCAGCGCTCTCGCAAACCGCCACTCCGCGCTACCGTCTCCGGATAGTTCAAGGTAGAGCTGCAAGCCATGATTGAAAACGTGCGAGGTGTACAATAGCCATGGACTTGATGTGTCATTAACCGCTAAGGCATCTCGGCCAAACATAGTATGCAAGTGCAAGTAGATTGCGTTCAACAGCAGCTGAGGCCGGTTGTCAATTCCGAAAATTTCACGACCATGGTTTTGGATGATCTTTAGAAAAATTAGCCCCGCAAGAGAACTCGGCATCCTCGCCAAATCATAGATATCTTTGAATGTCAGCGTTATTGGGAGCGATCCGAAAGCATAAAGCAGAAGCGAATGCCGTCTCTGATCAAAATCAAACGGTAGCGTTGCAGTGGCGTTAAGCAAAACAGTCTGGATGTTTACCAATGGATGCCCATTGATATTATGAAGAGCACCATATGCCTCATCCATGCAGAACCAAGGTATGCGGTTGGAGATCGAAAGCTGCATAGTCTCATAGACGGAGGCATGTATGGAGTCATTGATCGCGAATACTTCGAGCCCCTCGTCCTGTACAACCGGGCGAACTACCTCAGCATTCTCAATAATTAATTTTAGAGAAGCTAAGATATGCCCATCATGCTGCCGCAGGTCATTAGCCGTCGTACGAGAGAGCCTTCCCGCATCGTCAACACCCAACGTCATGTATTTGTCGTGGGAAACCTCCGCAAAAAATTGCTTCAAAGCCTCCATGGTCGATGTCGAAACGACAAATGAGACGCCGGTATCGAGCAGACACTTAGCTAAATCGGTCACAGCCAGATAGCTGATTCCATAAGCATCCAACACCATCGAACTCGGATTCTCTTCCCCGATGTTGCACAATGTGGGTTTTGGAATCTTGACGTCAGTCCAGCAGGTAAGTGCCGCCTTGAATGCGTCGGACGGGTAAAGCCCATGACCTCTCATATACAGAGGAATAGCCTCCATGTCCCGCATGTTTCGGTAATGGCGAGTACTGTGGGCCATCTTCTGCTCTAGGAGCGGAATGAACTCAGCTGGGTCTGCTGGCATATGCATCATTGAGAAGACGTCACTGCCATCGTTGTGAAGACCGCGCAACTGCAGCGCAATCCGCAGACATGCGATGTAGGGCGGCAGATGCTCTTCCAACGTGTAGGTAGTCATCTGCAGGATCTCACTGTCACCTGGCGACAACCTAAGCATCATCTGCCCAATGGGGCTTGCGGCCTTTATCGTGAACTCGCCTTCGGATTGATCGTCTTCAACGACGAGCCTGATCAGGGACTCCTTTTCATAACGGTACTGAACGGCTGCGACGCATTGGTTCACGGAACGTGAGATTTCCATCGGCTCACATTTTCGAAATACTAGACCGAAATGGAAGTTGACGAAATCTACCGCATGTTCCCTGGGGCTTCCGATCATCCAGTCAATCCAGCGTGACTCAGCTTGCGCAAAACTTCCCGCCAGAACCATGAAGAAAAGAATCCCTTTCACGGGCTGCGATGGCGTCAGAAGTACCGAGTCCGGTATCTGGCCATGAAACTCACGCTGCTCAGCCAGATCTCGGTAATGACCAAGAAGGTAGCATTGCCGATACCATCCATAAGGTTCATCGGGCGCCAGCTCGATCATCATCCGGCTGAAAGCGGAAGCTGCATCGATGTTACCGACGTGCTCAGCATGTAAAGACTGGAAGCTGAGCAGCGTCAGGGAGCGGCTGGCATCCGCAACCCGGCTAATCACCTCATCGAACGACTTGTTTTGCCTTGCCTCAAGCAGACAGCGCATGTAGGTCAGCACGTATGGAGATGACCACAATTGATGAACGGGCATCAGGGGCTGGGTCAGCCTGAGGGCCAGGTGGGGTAAGTCCAGGATCAACAATCTATCAGCAAGCTCGAAAGCTCCACTTGGAGAGATATGGGGTAGCTCTGACTCCCACGTCGATACAAACTGCCCCACCAGCTCACTGATTTGATGCCGCTCTTCGGCATTAGCTGCGTTGCTGGAGTGTTGGTAGACACTTGCAAGCAGTCTGATGTAAGCCTCTTCCATCGCTGATCCGCCCGCCAGCAGAACATCACGGCTCAACCACTCCTTAAGCTCGCTAGGTTTAGCCAAGTGGAGAAACGGGCCTACCTCCTCGATGGGATGGGCCTCAGCCTGGAGAAAAGTCCGACACCAATCCTGTCGCCGCTGGGGGTCTTCACTGGCTTCCTGGATATCTTTCGCCGATTGAGAAAGATGAGAAGTCTCGCCTGCCAAGGCCATGAACCTGGCCACCTCGTCCGAGCGTGCGGCATCCATATGCTGGACATGCTTCTTCAATGCGTCGAAGAGCCTGCGGGACTCGGAGCCTTGGTAAATTTTGAAAATGGAGCAACCAAGGTCGTGAAGCCTTCCATCCGTACCCGACTCTTGAAGTAATTCAATTACCAGCTCGCGAAGCCCATCCAAGCGCTCCTTCACGTCGGCCCGGTTCAACCAAAAATGGGATTCCTGCAAGTCTGTGCTCAGTGAGAGGCCCGTTGCCATAGCAAGAAGCACCTTGGCGTTATAGGAGCCATACAGCGAGTTGAGCCGGTTGACCTGCTCCAGCGCAAATTGTGGCAACTGCAGGCGAATCGCCGCTTCGACGACACCAGTCAAAACGCCTTCAGGTGGGAAGCCCTTCGCCGCAGTGCGCACATGCTCTTCATCAGCATATCGCCGCAGGTATGCCTCCTGCGCGTACTCTCCAGGCGAAGCCTCTCCCAAATAGAGATCCTTCACCTCTCGCTCACGCTCCTCATCAAAGGCCAGCCGTAGCAGAGCCGCCTGGCATATGTCCCTTATTACAGGGGTAGTGGCGCGAGAAATGACTTTAGCAACGGCAGTCCACGCGACGTCACGATCTTGATCGTCCATGAGACCGCCATAGATGGAGATCACTTCAACCAGAGCGGCCGACTGATCCACATGCTGCGCCATCGCCTTGAGCATGCCCATCTGTACCTTCGCCATGGGCTTATTCTTCTGCCGGAGGCTTTCAAACACTAACTCAATGGGCGCGGCGAGCTCACCTGGCACAAGCAACCGTACGTGATTGATGATCTTGTCGCCAGCAACGTTGTCTCCATCCCCGCTATGGTGCTGCTCAAGTGACCCCACGCGCGTTCCCCTACCACTCAGTTGACTCAGTTGACTCAGTTGGCTCGTTGACTCAGTTGACGATTTTATTGCCAGCGACGTTGTCACCAGTGCCGCTGTGGGTCTGGTTGACGGTGGTGATCGTGGAGGTTGCGACCGAAGCTACCTTGGCATTGATCTCTTTAATCAAGGTAGAAACCGCTTGAGACTGATCAATTTCCTGGGATAGCGCCTTTTCACTCAAACCGTCATGAAGGTTGAGTTTCGAGAGCTCCGCTGCGAACGCTTCAGCGACCACATCTTCCTTGATCCATCGCCCAAGACGTTCCTTTAGCACACCTGCACTGAGCTTGAGGCCATGTTTCAGAACGTCGTAAACCGTGCTTGCGATGATACCGGTAGTGATGAAGTCCATGTCGGACACTCCTTGATTGAGAGATGTTGGGCTTTGCGGTCTTGCGGTTTTCTGAGGTTACGGCTGATCGATCCACGCAAACGCACGCTGATCACGAGATGTCCCACTTCCTGCCTCATGGGTGGCTCTTCTTACGAACGACAGCTATCAGCGTGGGTGCACCCTGTGAATCGACGCGCGTTATAAAAAGGAAAACGTAAACCCCTAAAGGGCCCGAATTTGCTGGGCTTCGAGGACGCCGAGGGAAGGACTATACAAGAATTCAGGAGGAAAAGGGGTTGCGAGGGTTTACGTTCACTTTTTTTGAAAAGGAATGAACATAGGGGGTTTACTTTTCTGAAATGACCAGTGCTATAATGGGATCAGGCAGTAATCTTCCGATACCAGAAACCCTAATAGATAGGGATTTCTAGGCAAGAAACGCGTTTTGATGGAGCTGGAAAAAAGGTTGAATTTTACGTTTACCTTTTCTAGCAACAAAAAACAGCGTCCCGGTGAAACGGTCACAAATCACCACGGCACCACGGGCCAGGGCCGGACGGATCACCTCGGCCAGGTGCTGGGCACGGGCGGCGAACACCAGCAGCAGCTCGGTGTCCGGGTTCATCTGCTCGTCACCCGGCGCCAGCAGCACTTCGCGGATACGCTCGGCCAGCGGCGTGCCACCGGGCTCACGGGTCAACACCACCTCGATGCCTTCGCTGCGCAAGCGCTCGGCCAGGTAATCGCGGTTGGTGCTTTTGCCGGCGCCTTCGGGGCCTTCCAGGGTAATAAACAAGCCAGTCACAGGCAGTCCTTAGTCAGAATTATTGCGGGCTTTGCGGCGCGGTAGCGTCCGGAGCAGGGTCGGCCGGCTTTTCTACCGGCGCCTCGGCAGGCACATCCGCCGGTGGCGTTGCGTCTTCGGCAGGCTTCACCACCGGCGCCGGGCTGGAGCGGTAATCGGCGCGTCGCTTGAGTTGGAACTCACGCACGGCGGCATTATGCGCATCCAGGTTATCCGAGAAAATGTGGCTGCCATCGCCACGGGCAACGAAATACAGGCTGCTGCCCGGCACCGGGTTCAGCGCGGCATGGATCGCCTCGCGGCCGACCATGGCAATGGGCGTCGGCGGCAGGCCGGCGACCATGTAGGTGTTGTAGGGATTGGCTTCCTTGAGGTGCGCGCGGGTCAACTTGCCGTTGTAGCGTTCACCCAGGCCGTAGATCACCGTCGGGTCGGTCTGCAGCAGCATGCCGACCTTCAGGCGCCGCACAAATACCCCGGCAATCTGCCCACGCTCTTCAGGCACACCCGTCTCTTTCTCCACCAGGGAGGCCATGATCAGCGCTTGGTAAGGGTCTGTGTAAGGCGCGTCGGCAGCGCGCTTGCTCCATTCCTGGGCGAGTACGTCGTCCAGGCGGTTGTAGGCTTTCTTCAGGAATTCGACGTCGGTCATGCCACGCACGAAACGGTAGGTATCGGGGAAGAACCGCCCTTCTGGAAACACGCCTGGGTGACCGAGCTTGTCCATGACGTCGCTGTCGCTCAGGCCCGACAGCGTCTGCACGATCTTTTCATGCTTGGCCAGGGCCGAGCGTACCTGGCGGAAGTTCCAACCTTCGACCAGCGTCAGGCTGTATTGCACCACTTCGCCACGCTGCCACAAGCCGATCAAGCCTTGCGCCGTCATGCCGGGCGTCATGCGGTATTCGCCGCTGTGCAATGGCTGGCCGTCCAGGTTGAAGCGCCAGTACAGGCGCAACCAGAAGGCACCGTCCAGTACGCCGTCAGCTTCCAGGCGATTGAAGGTGCCGGTGGGGGTCGCCCCTGCCGGTACGTCGAGCAATTGCTCCTGGGTCAGCTTCAAGGGCTGCTTCAGGGCAGCGTCGTATTTCCAGGCGCCATAACCCAACAGCAAAGCCGCCGAGAACAGACCGATCAGCAGCAGTACAACCAGTTTTCGTATCAACTCAAATTTCCAATAGCGCGCGAACAATGCCCTGCAGTTTACGGGTGAGCGGGCCAACCGACCAGCTCATCGCAGCGCACTCGCGCACCGGCCAAATGCCATAAACGCTGTTACACACGAAGACTTCGTCGGCTTGCTGCAACTGCTCGACACTGATGTCGGCCACGGCCACCGGGATGCCCAGGGTCTGTGCCTGGGCCAGAATCTCGGCGCGCATCACCCCGGCCACGCCGCAACGCGTCAGATCAGCGGTTAGTAACAAGCCGTTGCACACCAGGAACAGGTTGCTGAACACGCCTTCGATCACACGACCTGACACATCCAGCATCAAGCCTTCAGCGTGCTTGGTGTCCTGCCACTCGGCGCGGGCGATCACCTGTTCCAGACGGTTGAGGTGCTTGAGACCAGCCAGCAACGGCTGTTCGGCCAAGCGGGTGGCACAGGGAAACAGGCGGATGCCATCGGTTCCATGAGCGCTGGGATAAGTAGCAGGCGGGCTGCCCTGCAAGATACGGCGCACCGGTGCGCCAGGGTTGATGCCATAACCGCGCAGGCTGTCGCCACGGGTCAGGATCAATTTGAGGACACCCTCGCCAAGGGCGGTGGCGTAGGCCAGCACTTCGCTGCGGATCACCATCGGATCCGCAACCAAGGCGAGGCGCCTGCAACCCTCGTCGAGGCGTTGCAGGTGACGGTCGAGCAGCACCGGCTGCCCGGCCTTGACGGCGATGGTCTCGAACAGCCCATCGCCATACGCCAGGCCACGATCTTTCAGGGGCACGCTGTCCGCTGGCTGACCGTCGACCCAGCTGTGCATCACTCGGCGAACCGGCGGAACACCAGGGAACCGTTGGTGCCGCCAAACCCGAACGAGTTGGAGATCGCCACGTCGATCGGCATCGGCTGCGCTTCGTGAGGCACGAAGTTCAGGTCGCAGCCTTCGTCAGGCTCATCCAGGTTGATGGTCGGCGGCGCGACCTGATCCTTGATGGCCATCACACTGAAGATCGCCTCGACCGCGCCCGCCGCACCCAAGAGGTGACCGGTCATGGACTTGGTGGAGCTGACCGCCAGCTTATAGGCGTGCTCACCGAACACCGACTTGATGGCCTCGGCTTCCGCCAGGTCGCCCGTCGGAGTCGAAGTCCCGTGGGCGTTGATGTACTGCACCTGGTCCGCATTCACCTTGGCATCGCGCAGGGCGTTGGTGATGCAACGCGCGGCGCCGGCACCGTCGGACGGTGGCGAGGTCATGTGGTAGGCGTCACCGCTCATGCCAAAGCCAATCAGCTCGGCGTAGATGGTGGCACCACGCGCCTTGGCGTGTTCCAACTCTTCCAGCACCAGGGCGCCGGCACCGTCGGACAGCACGAAACCGTCACGGCCTTTGTCCCATGGACGGCTGGCGCGGGTCGGCTCGTCGTTGCGCGTCGACAGCGCACGGGACGCGCCGAAGCCGCCCATGCCGAGGCCGCAGGCCGCCATTTCGGCGCCACCGGCGATCATCACGTCGGCTTCGTCATAGGCGATATTGCGCGCCGCCATGCCAATGCAGTGCGTGCCGGTGGTGCACGCTGTGGCGATGGCGTAGTTAGGTCCCTGTGCGCCCAGGTGGATGGACAGGAAACCGGAAATCATATTGATGATCGAGCCCGGGACGAAGAACGGCGAAATTCGACGGGGGCCGGAATCGTGCAACGTGCGGCTGGTTTCTTCGATATTGGTCAAACCGCCAATACCCGACCCCATGGCCACGCCGATGCGGTCACGGTTGGCGTCGGTGACTTCCAGGCCGGCATTACGCACCGCCTGAAAACCGGCTGCCAGGCCGTATTGAATGAACAGGTCGAGTTTGCGGGATTCCTTGATCGAGAGATATTCCTCGACATTGAAACCCTTTACCGAGCCGCCAAAACGGGTGGAATAGGCAGAAAGGTCCGTGTGTTCGATCAGACCAATACCACTGCGGCCAGCCAGAATGCCCTGCCAACTGCTTGGCACATCCGTGCCCAGTGGCGACAACATACCCATACCGGTGACTACGACGCGTCTACGCGACACAGCACTCTCCTTTTTCTAATGACGACACTTTTGCTTCAGCGCGTACTTTTCATCAGGGCTAAAGAAAAAACCGCACGCCGTTACAGCAGTGCGGTTTTTCCCTGACAGCAAGCGACGACTACAAACTATTACGCCTGGTGGCTAGTAACGTAGTCGATAGCAGCTTGAACAGTAGTGATTTTTTCAGCTTCTTCGTCCGGGATTTCGGTCTCGAATTCCTCTTCCAGAGCCATCACCAGCTCAACGGTGTCAAGGGAATCGGCACCCAGGTCTTCTACGAAGGAAGCAGTGTTGACCACTTCTTCTTCTTTAACGCCCAGTTGCTCGGCGACGATTTTCTTGACGCGCTCTTCGATGGTGCTCATACCTTGTTTAACTCCTAATGGACAAATTCAGGCAGCTGGCCAGTGGGTAAGTGTATAGAAAGCCTTTTCAGCTTTTCAACTGAAAGCTTCACCCTGTACCCGGTCGGCCACCTGCCTATAAATTAAGTTGCAGCTTTATAACGGATTTTAGACAGCTCGTATGACATATTTTTGAAGCGATCCGTCACAATTTAACTCATGTACATCCCGCCGTTCACCGGGATTGTAGCCCCAGTCACGTATGCCGCACCGTCGGATGCCAGGAAAGTGACCACATTCGCGATCTCTTGAGCCTGGCCCAGACGGCCCAGCGGAATCTGCGTCAGCAACGCTTCACGCTGTGCTTCCGGCAGTTCGCGGGTCATATCGGTGTCGATGAACCCTGGAGCCACCGAGTTGACCGTAATCGACCGCGAGCCGACTTCACGTGCCAATGCACGGCTGAAACCTTCCAGACCGGCCTTGGCGGCTGCGTAGTTTACTTGGCCTGCGTTGCCCATGGCACCCACTACGGAGCCAATATTGATAATTCGGCCCCAACGCGCCTTGGTCATACCGCGCAAAACGCCCTTGGACAGGCGAAACAGACTGTTCAAGTTGGTGTCGACCACGTCGTACCACTCGTCGTCTTTCATGCGCATCATCAGGTTGTCGCGGGTGATGCCGGCGTTATTCACCAGAATCGCCGGCGCGCCGAACTGTGCGGTGATCTCGGCCAAAACGGCAGCCACGGACTCATCGCTGGTCACGTTCAGTTCCAGGCCGGTGCCTTGCACGCCGTTTTCCTTCAGGGTCGCGGCGATACGCTCGGCGCCCGAGGCGGAAGTAGCGGTGCCGATCACAACGGCGCCCTGACGGCCCAGCTCCAGGGCGATCGCCTGGCCAATGCCACGGCTTGCGCCGGTGACCAGTGCAACTTTACCTTGCAGACTCATGCAGGCTTCTCCTAAGTTCAGGGATTCAGGCCAGTGCCGCGCGAGCGGCAGCAAAGGCGTCAGGGGTATTGAGGTTGGCAGTCGACACGCCGTCGGCGCAGCGCTTGTTCAGGCCGGCCAGGACTTTGCCCGGACCACACTCAACCAGTTCAGTCGCACCATTGGCGGCCAGGGTCTGAACCGATTCAACCCAGCGTACCGGCTTGTAGAGCTGCTCCAGCAGATCGCGCTTGAGGGTTTCGAGGTCGGCAGCCACGGCGGCGCTGACGTTCTGCACCAACGGGATCTGCGGCGCTTGCCAGTTGATGGCGGCGATGGACTCGGCAAAACGCTCGGCCGCCGGGCGCATCAGCTCGCAGTGCGACGGCACGCTCACCGGCAACGGCAACGCACGCTTGGCGCCACGGGCCTTGCAGCCTTCGATGGCACGCTCAACGGCAGCCTTGGCACCGGCGATCACCACCTGGCCCGGGGAATTGAAATTCACTGCACTGACGACTTCGCCCTGGGCCGCTTCGGCGCAGGCTTCGATCACCACGGCGTCGTCCAGGCCCAGGATCGCGGCCATGCCGCCCTGCCCGGCCGGAACGGCTTCTTGCATCAGCTGGCCACGACGCTCGACCAGCTTGACCGCCTCACCCAGGGTCAGGCTGCCCGCGGCAACCAGGGCGCTGTATTCGCCCAGGCTGTGGCCGGCGACGAATGCAGGGCGTGCGCCGCCTTCTGCCAGCCACAGGCGCCACAGGGCGATCGAGGCGGTCAGGATGGCCGGCTGGGTTTTATCGGTTTGATTGAGTTGCTCTTCCGGCCCCTGCTGGGTCAGTGCCCACAGGTCGTAACCCAGGGCGTCGGAAGCTTCCTTGAAGGTGTCCAGGATCAGCGGGTATTGCGCGCCCAGCTCGGCCAACATGCCGAGGGACTGCGAACCCTGCCCTGGAAAGACGAATGCGAGGGATGTAGACATGTAACAAGCCCCTAATGATCTGGTCGTCAAAAATGCGCACTCCTACGGTGGGAGCGCACGAAACTGACAGATTGGATGGTCAATTGAACTGGCCGGTCACATTTAAGCACTCCCGGGCCGATTCGCCTAAGGCAACAGGTCCTCAAGACGGCCGTGCAAGCGTTGCGGCAGGTTTTCCTGGATCTCGATCACTGCCCGAGCGATCGCACTTTGAAAACCCTCGACACCGGCCGAGCCGTGGCTTTTCACCACAATGCCCTGCAACCCCAGAAAACTCGCGCCATTATGCCGCGCCGGAGCCAGGTCAGCCTGCAGGCGGCGCATCAACGGCAGCGCCAGGGCGCCGACAACGCGCGATGCCAGGTTCTGCTTGAACAGCGCCTCGATACGCGTGGCGATCATGGTCGCCAGGCCTTCGCTGGATTTGAGCAGGATATTGCCGACAAACCCGTCACACACCACCACGTCCGCTTCGCCACGGTACAAGCCGTCACCTTCGACAAACCCGACGTAATTCAAACCCCGCGCGCCCTGCAGCAACGTGGCGGCCAGCTTGACCTGCTGGTTGCCCTTGATGTCTTCGGTGCCGATATTCAGCAAGGCAACGCGCGGGCGGGCCACGCCAAGCGCCTCGGCGGCCACCGAGCCCATCACGGCGAACTGGAGCAGATGCTCGGCACTGCAATCGACGTTTGCGCCCAGGTCCAGCAACTGGCAATAGCCTTTTTGCGTCGGAATCGCCGCCACCATAGCCGGTCGATCAATGCCGGGCAGGGTCTTGAGCACAAACCGCGACAACGCCATCAGCGCCCCGGTATTGCCGGCGCTGACACAGGCTTGCACCTTGCCATCACGCAGCAGTTCCAGGGCCACCCGCATCGAAGAGTCAGGCTTGCCACGCAGGGCTGCCGCTGGCTTTTCATCCATGGTGATGGTTTCGCTGGCTGGCGTAATCGTCAGGCGCGCGCGATCCACCGCCGGATGGCTGGCAATCAGTTCTTCAAGTAAGGAGGGTTGGCCGACGAGGACCAGGTGCAGCGAGGGTGTTGCAGACAGGCTGGCAATGCAGGCCTGAACAATGCTGCGGGGACCGAAGTCCCCGCCCATTGCGTCTATCGCGATGACTAGAGCAGACAAGTGATTACTCGTCAGCGCCCTTGTCGATCACTTTACGGCCACGGTATACGCCTTCTGGCGATACGTGGTGACGCAGGTGAACTTCACCGGTGGTCTTTTCCACGGACAGGGTGCTAGCCTCGAGAGCGTCGTGCGAACGGCGCATGTCACGGGCGGAGCGGGATTTTTTGTTCTGCTGAACAGCCATAATTGATTAACTCCTAAACGTTTGGGTCACGCTTTAACTGCGCCAATACACTGAACGGGTTGGACCGCGTTACCTCGTCCTCGCTCGGTTCGGGCTCGTCATCGAGGCCCGCCGGCTGCTGGCATTCTTCCGGATGATGAGCAGGCACAATGGGCAAGGCGAGCAGAAGCTCCTCCTCGATCAGTGCATGCAGATCCAAAGGATCTTCGCCCAGTTCCAGCACGTCATAACCTTTCGGCAACGACTGGGTATTCGCACCCTCCTTCACCACAGCATAACTGCACTCGCTGTGGATCGGCAGGGTGACCAGCTCAAGACAACGCTGGCAAACCATTTTGACTTCGGTGTCGATAAAACTGTGGATTACCACAGATTTACGTTCATCTCGTTCAAAAACGAATTTGGCCTGCACCGTACCGACAGTGTCGGAAAGCGGGTCGCAGAGTCTCTCCAAATCGGCCAGCAGCAACTCACCTTGAAGGGAAGTGCCACGATCAGCCAATTTGCGCGGGTCAACGTGAGGTGGAATCGGGTCATTCAACATAGGCGCAGCATTATAGGGATGCACCCAGCCATGTCAAAGGAAATTCAGCCCTGTGCGTCAGCCGGTCGCCCCGCTAGAATCCGCTGCCGACCTGAGGAGACGCCCATGCTGCCTTTATTACTCGCATCCAGCTCGGTGTATCGCCGGGAATTGCTGAGCCGCCTGCACCTGCCGTTTATCTGCAGCTCACCGGATATCGATGAAAGTCACCACGAAAATGAATCCGCCGAGGAACTGGTCAAGCGCCTGGCCGAACAGAAAGCCCGCGCCCTTGCCGCCAGCCATCCGGGGTATTTGATTATCGGCTCCGACCAGGTGGCCGCACTCGATGGCCGGATCATCGGCAAGCCGCACACCTTCGAGAATGCCCGCGAGCAACTGCTGACCGCCAGCGGCAAGCGCGTCAGCTTCCTCACTGGGCTGGCGCTGCTGAACAGCGAGACAGGCAGCTGCCAGGTCGACTGCGTGCCTTTTACCGTACATATGCGCGAACTCGATGCAGAGCGCATCGAGCGCTATTTGCGACTCGAGCAGCCGTATGACTGTGCGGGAAGCTTCAAGGCCGAGGGGTTGGGCGTGAGCCTGTTCCAAAGTACCGAAGGGTCGGACGCCACCAGCCTCATCGGCCTTCCCCTCATTCGCCTGGTGGATATGCTGCTGGCCGAAGGCGTGCAAACCCCCTGAGAACACCACAAGCAAATGTGGGAGGGGGCTTGCCCCCGATAGCAGAAGATCAGCCAACTAACCCGCAGCTGACCCACCGCAATCGGGGGCGAGCCCCCTCCCACATTTTGATCTATATGTAGCCTGGGGCTCAGCGCAGGCTTGGGCCTTGAAAGCCCATGTAAAAGGCCAGCTTCTCCGCCACACTGGCACCGAGCCGCTTGGAGAAACGATCAAACGGCGATTCCTCAACCGTAAAATCCACCAACTCCTTCTCGCCAATCACATCCCGCGCCACCGAACTGGCACTGCCCAGGCCGTCGATCAAGCCCAGCGGCAACGCCTGCTCGCCGGACCACACCAGGCCGGAGAACAGCTCCGGATGGTCTTTGTCCTTCAGACGATCACCACGCCCCTGTTTCACGCTGGTGATGAATTGGCGATGGGTGGTATCGAGCACACCCTGCCAGAACTGGGTCTCATCGGCCTTTTGCGGCTGGAAGGGATCGAGGAAGGATTTGTGTTCACCCGAAGTGTACGTGCGACGCTCCACCCCGAGCTTCTCCATGGTGCCGACGAAACCATAACCGGCCGCCGTCACGCCAATGGAACCCACCAGACTGGCCTTGTCGGCGTAGATCTGGTCAGCGGCACTGGCAATGTAATAGGCACCCGAGGCGCCCAGGTCGGAAATCACCGCATAAAGCTTGGTATCCGGGTGCAGACCACGCAGACGACGGATCTCGTCATACACATAACCCGATTGCACCGGGCTGCCGCCCGGACTGTTGATGCGCAGGATCACACCTTTGACCTTAGGGTCTTCGAACGCGGCGCGCAGACTGCTGACAATGTTGTCGGCACTGGCGGACTCCTTGTCGGCAATCACTCCGCGCACTTCGATCAGGGCAGTGTAATTGGCACCCCGGGTTGCGCTTTTTTCCATGTCCACCAGTGGACTGAACAGCGCCAGCATGCCGATGAGCCAGACAAAGGTCAGCAGCTTGAAGAAAATCCCCCAACGCCGCGCGCGACGCTGCTCCTGAACGCTGGCCAGAAGGGTTTTCTCCAGCAGCTTCCAGCTTTTGTCATCACTGCTTTCAGCCTTTTCGGGCGCTTTCCACTCATCACTCATGCCATCAACCCCAGCAAAGACTTATTGGGCCCGGCTGAGCCAGGCCTGCAATTCGGAAAAATGATCAATCGTCAGACGCGGCTCATATTGCTGCAACGCCTCGGCAGCCTGGGCGCCATAGCTGACCGCCACACTGTCCATGCCCGCATTGCGCGCCATCATCAGGTCGAAGGAGGCATCGCCCACCATCAAGGCCTGGCGTGGCGACACGCCGCAATGGGCCAGGATCTGCTCCAGCATCAGAGGATGAGGCTTGCTGGCAGTTTCATCGGCGGCGCGGGTGATATCGAAATAATCTTCCCAGCCGTGGGCCTTGAGCACCCGATCCAGGCCACGTCGTGCCTTGCCAGTGGCGACTGCCAGGTGATAGCCCTGGGCACGGAATGCCTCCAGGGACTGCACCACACCGTCGAACAGCGGCGAAGGGGTGGCCTCCAATGCGATGTAGTGATCGGCGTAATGCTCGCGAAACGCGACCAGTTCGGCGTCGCTGATCTCGGGGTACAAGGTGCGAATCGCCTCAGGCAAGCCGAGGCCGATAATGCCCTTGACCGCCAGATCACTGCACAGCGTATACCCCGAGCGGGTCGACGCAGCGTGCATCGACTCGACAATCCGGCCAATGGAGTCGGCCAGGGTGCCATCCCAATCGAATATCAGCAGTTTGTAGTCAAGGTGCGACACTCAAGCGCTCCACGGTCTTGGCCCACATCTCATCGACCGGTGCCTGCAGCTTCAACTCGCCACCATCTGGCAGCGGCACGGTGAGCATGTAGGCGTGCAGGAACAGGCGCTTGCCGCCCAGATCGCGGATTTCCCTGGAGAAATCTTCGTCGCCGTACTTGGTATCGCCCGCGATGCAGTGACCCGCGTGCAGGGTGTGCACACGAATCTGATGGGTGCGCCCGGTGACCGGCTTGGCCTCGACCATCGTGGCGAAGTCGCCGAAACGGCGCAGCACCTTGAACAGGGTCAGGGCTTCCTTGCCCTCCTCATCCACTTCGACCATGCGCTCGCCGGAGCGCAGGTTGCTCTTCTGCAACGGCGCACGGACACTCTTGATGGAACTGGCCCAGTTGCCGCGCACCAGCGCCATGTAGCGCTTGTCCACGCCATCGCCGCGCAAGGCGGTGTGCAGGTGGCGCAACATGCTGCGTTTCTTGGCGATCATCAGCAGGCCGGACGTGTCGCGGTCCAGGCGGTGGACCAGTTCCAGCTCCTTGGCATCCGGGCGCAACTGACGAAAGGCTTCGATCACACCGAAATTCAGGCCGCTGCCACCATGCACAGCAATGCCGCAGGGCTTGTTGATCACAATCAGCTTGCTGTCTTCGAAGACAATCGAGGCTTCCAGGCGCTGCAACAAGCCCTGGGCCAACGGTACAGGCTCGTCACGCTCAGGCACGCGCACCGGTGGCACGCGCACGATATCGCCCGCCTGCAACTTGTACTCGGGCTTGATCCGGCCCTTGTTCACCCGCACTTCACCTTTACGCAAGATGCGGTAAATCAAGGTCTTGGGCACGCCTTTGAGCCTGGCCAGGAGAAAATTGTCGATGCGTTGGCCGGCATATTCCGGCGAGACCTCGAGCAGCTGGACGCTGGGGGTCTGGGGGGCGGTAGTCGTCATGGCGGCGATGATAACAATTTTTTATGGAATTGAAGCACTTAATCATTGCTGCTATAGTCGCGAACGCCGCCAAAAGCGGCCTGGACAGAGGACATGCGGCAAACTGCCGGCCCTGACCATCGCAATTCATCAGGACGCGAGGCCGTCCTACGGGGCTTTCGCCACCCTGGAAGGTTCAAGATTGTAACAAGCGCAGGTGACATGAGGCCTGAAGCGAGTGCAGAAAGCAGAGTGAATACTCGCGTTCTGCGCCGATATTTACGGCCAGTTCACAAAGTGCAGTCAGTCTTGGACCAGACCACGGCGAATGCTTCGGAAACAACGCCTGTTAAGAGCTGAGTGAGAGCGCAACCGCCCACACCTAGTCTTGTTTAGCCATGAGCGTGGACTCCCCATTGGAGAACACGGTAAATGCCAACCCGCTGCGGATTCTGCGCGCGGCAGCACCCGAATTATCAGGGATACGTGTAGGGTGGAGATGCACAACCGTCGGACCGTGTAGCACTAGGCTTATATTTAGACGCTTCATCTCGTCCACAGTCGCCGGTTGATTCCTCCTCCTGACCTTAGCTTTTGTTGAAGTGGTGCCTTTGTCACCACCGCTAACAAGCAGGACGCGTCCGTCGCGGTACCGGCCCAATTGGCCTGTTATTGCTGGACACTGGAGTGGCCAACCACTCTTGACGCACCTGACACCGACCGTGAGAAGTCGTGTGTGCCGAACGCCGTTTCCGGCAGCCCGGAAACCGACGGTACAACATGAAAAGAATGCTGATTAACGCAACTCAACCCGAAGAGTTGCGTGTTGCACTGGTAGATGGCCAACGCCTCTACGACCTGGACATCGAATCCGGTGCACGCGAGCAAAAGAAGGCCAACATCTATAAAGGCCGTATTACTCGCATCGAACCAAGCCTCGAGGCTGCCTTTGTCGATTTCGGCTCCGAGCGCCACGGCTTCCTGCCCCTCAAAGAAATCTCCCGCGAATACTTCAAGAAAGCCCCCGAAGGCCGCGTGAACATCAAGGACGTCCTGAGCGAAGGCCAGGAAGTCATCGTCCAGGTCGAAAAAGAAGAACGTGGCAACAAGGGCGCCGCCCTGACCACCTTCATCAGCCTGGCTGGCCGTTACCTGGTCCTGATGCCGAACAACCCGCGTGCCGGCGGCATTTCCCGTCGCATCGAAGGCGAAGAGCGCAACGAACTGCGTGAAGCGCTGAACGGCCTGATCGCACCGGCCGACATGGGCCTGATCGTGCGCACTGCCGGCCTGGGCCGCAGCAGCGAAGAAATGCAGTGGGACCTCGACTACCTGCTGCAACTCTGGACCGCCATCAAGGAAGCCTCCCTGGATCGTTCCGCGCCGTTCCTGATCTACCAGGAAAGCAACGTGATCATCCGCGCCATCCGCGATTACCTGCGCCAGGACATCGGCGAAGTGCTGATCGACAGCGTTGAAGCCCAGGACGAAGCCCTGACCTTCATCCGCCAGGTGATGCCGCAGTACGCCAGCAAGATCAAGCTGTACGAAGACAGCGTTCCGCTGTTCAACCGTTTCCAGATCGAAAGCCAGATCGAGACCGCCTTCCAGCGCGTGGTCGAACTGCCTTCCGGTGGCTCCATCGTGATCGACCCGACCGAAGCCCTGGTGTCCATCGACATCAACTCGGCGCGTGCGACCAAAGGCAGCGACATCGAAGAAACCGCCCTGCAGACCAACCTGGAAGCGGCCGAAGAAATCGCCCGCCAGCTGCGCCTGCGTGACATCGGCGGCCTGATCGTGATCGACTTCATCGACATGACCCCGGCCAAGAACCAGCGCGCCGTGGAAGAGAAAGTCCGCGAATGCCTGGAAGCTGACCGTGCCCGCGTACAGGTCGGCCGCATCTCGCGCTTCGGCCTGCTGGAAATGTCCCGTCAGCGCCTGCGTCCGTCCCTGGGCGAGAGCAGCGGCATAGTCTGCCCGCGTTGCAACGGCACCGGCATCATCCGTGACGTTGAATCGCTGTCCCTGGCGATCCTGCGCCTGATCGAAGAAGAAGCCCTGAAAGACCGCACCGCCGAAGTCCGCGCACAAGTGCCGATTCCGGTTGCAGCCTTCCTGCTCAACGAAAAACGCAACTCGATCACCAAGATCGAACTGCGCACCCGTGCCCGTATCGTCATCCTGCCGAACGATCACCTCGAAACGCCGCACTTCGAAGTGCAGCGCCTGCGTGATGACAGCCCGGAAGCCCACAGCGGCCAGTCCAGCTACGAAATCGCCGCTGCCGCTGCCGAAGTCGAAGAAGTGCAGCCAGCCGCCGCGACCCGCACCCTGGTTCGCCAGGAAGCCGCCGTGAAAACCGCTCCGGCCCGTGCCAACGCACCGGTTCCGGTTGAAGCTGCCGCTCCGGTTGCCGCTCCGGCCGTAATGCCTGAGCCAAGCCTGTTCAAAGGCCTGGTGAAGTCGCTGGTAAGCCTGTTCGCCACCAAGGAAGAGCCTGCTGCACCGGTTGTGGTTGAGAAACCAGCGACCGAGCGCCCTGCACGCAACGAAGAGCGTCGCAACGGTCGCCAGCAGAGCCGTAACCGCAACGGCCGTCGTGACGAAGAGCGCAAGCCGCGCGAAGAGCGTGCGCCGCGTGAAGAACGCGCCCCACGTGAAGAGCGTGCGCCTCGCGAAGCCCGTGAAGAAACCCCGACCGTAGAACGGGCACCGCGTGAAGAGCGCGCACCGCGTACTCCACGCGCCCCACGCGAAGACCGCAAGCCACGTGGCGAGCGCGAAGAGCGTGTGCGCGAACTGCGCGAGCCGCTGGACGCTGCGCCAGCCGTTGCCGGTGCAGCTGTTGTTGCCGAAGAACGCCCGGCTCGCCAGCCGCGCGAAGAACGTGCGCCACGTGAAGAACGCCAGCCTCGCGCTCCGCGTGAAGAGCGTCAACCACGTGCCGAACAAGCGGCTGCCGCCAGCGAAGAAGAAGTGCTGACCGGCGAAGAGCAACTGCAGGAAGACAGTCAGGAAGGCGCCGAAGGCGATCGTCCACGCCGCCGCTCCCGTGGCCAGCGTCGTCGCAGCAACCGTCGTGAGCGTCAACGCGATGCCAACGGCAACGTGATCGAAGGCTCGGAAGAGACCGGCGAAAACGCAGAAGCCGCTACCAGCGAGCCGACTGGCGCCGAACTGGCTGCCGGCCTGGCCGTTACCGCTGCCGTTGCCAGCTCGGTGATCAGCGCTCCGGCTGAAGCCCAGGCGCACGAGCAGGCTGAGCGCGCTACCGCGACTGTTGAAGAAGCCGTCGTTGTGGAAGTGCCTGCCGCCGAGGCCCCAGTGGTTGAAGCGCCGGTCGTTGAAGCACCTGCTGCCGAAACCCCAGTCGTAGAAGCACCGGTTGTTGAAGCGACTACCCCAATCGAAGCACCGGTTGTTCCGGAAGTGGAAGTTGCTCCGGTTCAAGAAGCCCTGCCAGAAGTTGAAGCGGTGGCTGAACAAGTACCGGTAGTCGAGCCTCAACCTGTGGCTGAAGCAGTGATTGAAGCACCGGTTGTCGAAGCGGCCCCGGAAGTTCGTGAAGTTCGTGAAGTTCGTGAAGAACAGACCGCCTTCCAATGGACTGCCGAGCCTGCCGCTTCGGTTGAAGAGCCAGCACCTGCCCCGGCGGTAGAAGAAGCGCCGGCACCGGTTGCCGAAGTTGTGGTTGCCGAGCCAGCCCCAGTGGTCGAGCCTGCTCCGGTCGTTGAACCAGCGCCAGTGGTTGAAACGCCGGCGGCTGCCGAAGTGGCTGCCCCCGTGGTTGAAGCTGCACCGGTCAGCGCCCTGACCGAAAACGGCCGTGCGCCGAACGACCCACGTGAAGTGCGTCGTCGTCGCAAGGAAGCTGAAGCCGCTGCCGCTGCTGCCGCGGCACAGGAAGCAGAACACGAGAGCAAACCTCTCGCCTGATTCCCGCAGCCACTAAAAAGCCCCGCCTGAGTGATCAGGCGGGGCTTTTTTATGTTCGTCCGGCTAGAGGTAATGCAACAACGCAGGCACGTCCACATCCCATGACACACCAGGGTCATCTACCGCCACCTCACACACCGCCGCCTGGGCAAACAACGGCTTGGCTCCACGATCACCGGTCAAAGCCATCAACCCGGGCCCAAATGCCCGGCCAAATGCCACAGGATGCCCGTACTGCCCGTCCTGCACCGGCACACTGATGCCACCCTCCTCCACCCCCGCAATCACTCGCTCAATGCTCGATGACTGAATAAACGGCATATCCCCCAACACCACCAGCCAGCCATTCGCCGAAGCACTGGCTGCAACCGCAGCGGCAATACTGTCGCCCATGCCGGCCGAGCGCAGCAGCAACACCTTGCAACCGTAGATCTCTGCCAAGCGAATTACTTCGGGACGATCGGCTGAAGTCACCACCCAACGATCAGCCACGGCACTCGGCAGATTCTTCAGCACCTGCTCGATCACTGGCCGAACGACGCCATCCAGGCCCACACAATCAGCCAGCAACTTGTCCTGGTCAGCCCCTGCCTCGGCGCGGAAACGGCTGCCCTGCCCCGCCGCCAGCACAATCGCGGTGATGCTCACTCAACCACCACCGGTAACGGCTTCTTCTGCATCGGCGCCACACCATTCTTGATCGCAACAATTTCCGCCATCAACGACAACGCGATTTCCGCCGGTGTATGACTGCCGATATGCAAACCGATCGGCCCATGCAGACGCGCAATCGCTTCCGTCGACAAGCCCAGCGCCGCGAGGTTTTCCCGGCGTTTCTGGCTGTTGACCCGTGAACCGAGGGCACCAATGTAGAACGCCGAGGAATTCAGTGCCGTCAGCAGCGCCATGTCATCCAGGCGCGGATCATGGGTGAGGCAGACAATGGCCGTGCGCTCGTCGGTCTGGATATTCAGCACCGCCTCATCGGGCATACCCGGCACGAAGCGACCGTGCTGGTCTTCCCAGCCATAGACAAACTCATCGCGCGGGTCGCAGATCAGTACTTCGAAATCCAGCAGGCGCGCCATTTCCGCCACATACCGCGACAACTGCCCGGCACCGATCAACAGCAGGCGCCAGCGTGGGCCATAGATGGCTCGCAGGCGTTCACCGTCGAAGGTGACGACATCGGTCTTGCTCGCGCCACTCAACGTCACCTTGCCAGTGGCCAGGTCCAACTCCCGAGCGACGATCTGATGAGCCTCGCACCGTGCCAGCAGCTCAGCCACCCATTCCCACTCGTCTACCCGCTCCTCGGTCAGGCGCAAGGTGCCGCCGCACGGCAGACCAAAACGCGCCGCTTCATCGCGGGTAACGCCGTAGGTCACCAACTGCACCGGCGGCCCGTCTTCAGGCAGCCGGCCATCCTGCAGGCGTGCAATCAAGTCATCCTCGATGCACCCGCCCGATACCGAGCCGATCACTACCCCATCGCCCCGCAACGCCAGCATGGCGCCCGGCGGGCGCGGCGCGCTGCCCCAGGTCTGGACCACGCTGTACAACACCACTCGCTGTCCGGCACGGCGCCATTCGAGCACGCTGCGCAGGACATTCAGATCCACACTGTCCACATAACCTCCTGCAAGCGTTACAACCGAGACATTCACTGTAAAACAAAAGTTGCCGAAGTGACGCGCCAGAAACGCAAACGCCCCGAACCAGTCGGGGCGTTTGTGCGTTGCTGTCGGCGTTAGTTCACGCCATCGGCGATTTACTTGACCACAGGTGCAGGGCCTTCGGCCACGCCCAGGTCATCCAGCTCACGGGTTTCCGAGATGCCGGTACCGCCGGACGCCAGCTCGCTTTGCAGCTTGTCGGTGTCCAGTTCCTTGACCCACTTGGCCACAACGATGGTGGCAACGGCGTTACCCACCAGGTTGGTCAGCGCACGGGCTTCGGACATGAAGCGGTCGATACCCAGGATCAGCGCCAGGCCGGCAACCGGCAGGTGACCTACGGCCGACAGGGTGGCCGCCAGTACGATGAAGCCCGAACCGGTCACGCCTGCAGCGCCTTTGGAGGACAGCAGCAGCACCAGCAGCAGGGTGATCTGGTGGGTGATGTCCATGTGAGTGTCAGTCGCCTGGGCGATGAACACGGCCGCCATGGTCAGGTAGATCGACGTACCGTCGAGGTTGAACGAGTAGCCAGTCGGGATGACCAGGCCTACTACGGACTTCTTGGCGCCCAGACGCTCCATCTTGATCAGCATGCGTGGCAGTGCGGACTCGGAAGACGAAGTACCCAGAACGATCAGCAGCTCTTCACGGATGTAGCGAACCAGTTTCAACACGCTGAAACCGTGAGCGCGGCAGATACCACCCAGCACCACCAGCACGAACAGCAGGCAGGTGATGTAGAAGCAGATCATCAACTGGCCCAGTTGCACCAGCGAACCCACACCGTAGGCACCGATGGTGAACGCCATGGCGCCCAGGGCACCGATTGGCGCGAGCTTCATGATCATGTTGATGATGTTGAACATCACGTGGGCGAAGCGATCGATGAAATCCAGTACCGGCTTGCCGTAGGCACCCAGGCGGTGCAGGGCGAAACCGAAGATCACCGAGAACATCAGCACTTGCAGGATGTCGCCGTTGGCGAACGCGCCGACGATAGTGTTAGGGATCACATTGAGGATAAAGCCGACGATGCTCTGGTCCTTACCGGCAGTGACGTAGGCTGCCACTTTGGAGGCGTCCAGGGTGGCGACATCGATGTGCATGCCGTTGCCCGGTTGCACGACGTTCACCACGATCAGGCCGATCAGCAGCGCGATGGTGGAAACGATCTCGAAGTACAGCAGTGCATAGCCGCCGGTCTTGCCGACCGATTTCATGCTTTGCATGCCAGCGATGCCGCTGACAACGGTGCAGAAGATGATCGGGGCGATGACCATTTTGATCAGTTTGATGAACCCGTCACCCAGTGGCTTGAGGGCCACACCGGTCTGTGGGTAGAAGTGACCGAGCAAAATACCGATAACGATTGCAACGATCACCTGGAAGTACAGGGATTTGTAGATAGGCTGACGAGTCGTCATTGCAAAGTTCCTCAATCGTCCCGTGTGGCAAATATCCGCCATTGCCCACGACACTTGAATTGCGAACCCTCCTGCACTGGAGGGATTTGTTGTTTGCGAGGTCTGTAGGTGCAGCCTGCGCTGTCATCCTTATCGCAAACGCCGTGCCACTTTGCTGAAAAACCCTGAAGGCCTTTAGACATCAGGGTTTTGGCTTTACAAGTGCCCTCCCAGGCACCGAATCGAGTGGCGGATTTCCGCCCACCAACCTGATCCCGTCCTACAATTTGGCGGATATCCGCCTTGTGACCCCATCCGAGGGTGGCTACCATCCGCCCGTCCATGGAAGAGGCCTTCGCATGCGTGAACGTACCATCGCCAGCCATTACGCCCGGGCAGCCCTCGGCGGTGCGCGTCGGGTCGGTTACGACTACTCGGGCCTGATGCTGCAAGCAGGTATCACCCCGGAACTGCTGACCGAACCCCGCGCCCGCATCGCGCCGGAACAATTTACCCGGTTGCTGCAAATGCTCTGGCTGGCGCTGGACGATGAATACCTGGGGTTTGCCGACGGCCCCAGCAAACGCGGCACCTTTGCCATGATGTGCCACGCATTGATCCACTGCCGCACCCTGGAGAAAGCCCTGGAACGCGGCTTATTGTTTTATAGCCTATTCCCGCAGGGACCACGCTGGCAGCTGACACGTGAAGGCGAAATGGCCCGTTTGAGCCTGGACGACTCGCAATTGTGGGACCCGGATCACTTCCTCAGCGAATGCCTGCTGGTGATCTGGCATCGACTCGGCAGTTGGCTGATCGGCCAACGCATCCGCCTGCACCAGGCCACCTTCAGCTACCCGATGCCGGCTCACGCCAGCGAATACGACCTGCTGTTTCCCTGCACCCAGGTATTCGGCGCACCGAACAGCAGCCTGGTATTTCACGGCCGCTACCTGAGCCTGCCGCTGTTGCAGGACGAACGCACGCTCAAGCACTTCCTCGAGCGCTCCCCCGCCGACCTGTTGTCACGGCCGGATGAAGGCGACAGCTTGAGCAGCCAGCTCCGCCGCTTGCTCAGCGGCGACCGTACACCCTGGCCCGACCTGGAAGCCGTCGCCCAGCAGTTGCACATCAGCCCGCAGACCCTGCGCAGGCATTTGCGCGAAGAAGGCACCAGCTTTCAGGCACTCAAGGATGAGCTGCGGCGGGACATCGCCATCTATCATTTGGGGCGGGCGGATTTGTCGTTGCAGGAGATTGCCGAGCAGTTGGGGTTTTCCGAACCGTCGGCGTTTCATCGGGCGTTCAAGAAGTGGACGGGTTTGACGCCGGGGGCTTACCGAGCCCAAGAGAGCTAAAGATGTAGCGCCTGGACTGACGCTATCGGGGCAAGCCCCCTCCCACATTTTGATGTTTGAACACATTCAAAGGTGGGAGAGGGCTTGCCCCCGATGAGGCCTGTACACCCCATAAAGATCACAAAGCCGGGAAGTGAATCCTGAAGGCGGCGCCACCCAACGGTGAATCGCCCAGGGTCAAACGCGCACCGTAGCTCTCGATGATGTCCTTGACCACCGCCAACCCAATCCCCTGCCCCGGGTGCTGACGGTCCAGCCGTTCACCCCGCTGCAGAATCCTGGCACGCTGATCCGGCGGCACGCCAGGCCCATCATCCTCAATACACAGCTCGGTGCCTTCCAGGCTTTCCACCAGGCTGATGCGCACTTCGCTCACGCACAGGCGGTAGGCGTTTTCCAGCAGGTTGCCGAGCAGCTCCAACAAGGCGCCTTTCTCGATTGGCACGTCACATTCTTCCGGCAGGTCGAAGGACACACTGACGCGCTTGTCGCGATAGACCTTGCCCAGCGTATCGCACAGGCTTTGCAGTACCGGCTCCAGGCGCACCTGGTGGCGCACCAGGCCGCTTTTGCGCAGGCTGGCGCGCTGCAACTGGTAGCTGATCTGCTGGCTCATGCGCTCGATCTGCGATTGCAGCACCCGGGCCTGCTCGCGATCTTCCGGACGCTGGGCCATTTCTTCGCTCACTCCCTGCAACACCGCGAGCGGGGTTTTCAGGCTGTGGGCCAAATCGTCGAGGGAATCGCGGTAGCGCGCACGTTGCTCACGCTCGCTGTGCAGCAAGCGGTTGAGGGAGCCGGTCAGGCGCAGCAATTCGCGGGGGTGTTGTTCGGAGAGGCTCTCGCGGGTGCCGCCTTCGATCTGGTCGAGCTCCTGACTCAGCCGGCGCAGGGCTTGCAGGCCCCAGGTCAGGCCCAGCCACAGTAAGGTCAACAACACCAGCAAGGCTGCGCCGAAGCCCAGGTAGAGATTTTCGCGCAGGCCTTCCAGGGTCAACTGGTATTCGCGCACCGGTTGCAGGGCCACGATACTGAAGGCGGCGCTCTTGCCGCCCAGCAGCCTGACCTCGACGTCATACACGAAGAATTCCTGGCCGTTGGCCTCGCGAATCCGCGCAAACTCGTTACCGCGCCCGTCGTAGCGCGGCTTGTAGTTGATGTTTTCTTCTTTGGTCGCCCGCGAACGCCACACCAGGTGGCCTTCGCGGTCGTAGATATAGCCGAGCAGGCGGCTGTCAGTGAGGTTGAAGCGTTCGTCGGGCAACTGCGCCGGCATCAGCAGACGGTTGTTTTCGACCCGCGCGGCAGAGATCAAGGTGGTGACGTCCGACGCCAGGCGCTGCTCGATGGAGTCCTGCAACGCCAGGCTGAACGCCCCTTGCATGGCCGGCAACAGGCCGAGCATGAACAGCACGGCCAGGGTGGCGGCCGCCAGCATCAAGCGTACGCGTAGCGAGCGAATCAACGGCAGCGCTCATTGAACAGATAGCCCAGGCCACGCACCGTGTCGATCGGCTTGAACCCGGCCGGGCCTTCCAGCTTGCGACGCAGGCGACCGACCAGCACCTCGATGACATTCGGATCACGCTCGTCGTCATCGGGGTAGAGCTGTTCCATCAAGCGGTCTTTGGCGACCACTTGTTGGTGATGGCGCATCAGGTATTCAAGGATCCGATATTCGTAGGCGGTCAACGCCAGCGGCTGCTCTTCGAGCGACGCCTGCTTGCGATTGAGGTCCAGCAACAAGGGACCAGCAACAATGGTCGACTGGGTAAAGCCACTGGAGCGGCGCAGCAAAGCGTTCATCCGCGCCTCCAGCTCTTCGAACTGGAACGGTTTGACCACGTAGTCGTCGGCACCCGCAGCCAGGCCTTCGACCTTGTCCTGCCAGTTACCGCGGGCGGTGAGGATCAGGATCGGAAAGGTCTTGGCCTGGGTACGCAGTTGGCGGATCAGGTCCAGGCCGCCCATGCCGGGCAGGCCAAGGTCGATAATCGCCAGGTCATGATTGAACTGGCCAGTCTGGTACAGCGCCTCTTCGGCATTGGCCACGGCCTCGACCACATGCCCGCTGTCGGTCAGGCGGGTAAACAGGTGATGACGCAGCAGCGCCTCATCTTCCACCACCAGCAATTTCATAAGGCTCTCCAAAGCAATTCAACTGTCCGACAGAGGGATATCATAGCGGCCCTGCAGGTCTTGCGGGCGCAGTTTAATGCCATTGAACTGGCCGGTCAGGTGTTCATAGCCGGCGCGGTAGGCCGGCTGCGGTGTTGCAAGGCCCAGGGACTGGCCCCAGGGCGTGGGTTGGCTGCCCACTTCTTCGAAGCTGACACGCTGGATCAAGGTACTGGATTTCTTGGTTTTCTCACCGCCGAATGCGGCGAAGGCGCCATCGGATGCCTGGACCCCAGCGGTTGCACTGAGCATGGTTAACGCCAACATCAGCTGTTTGATCGCAGTCATGGTGTTACCTCTATGCGTTTGGCTGTATGCCCCAGACTACGCAGCCCCCCCTGAACTCCCCCTGAACAGGCTCTGAACCTCACCTGAACCGCAGTGGGCTATCCTCACGCCCCTCAACTCGGCAAAATACCGACCATGAATCCCTTGCCCGCTTGCTGCACCCCACTCGACGCCCATTGGCCGCTGCCCGAACCGTTGCCCGGCACGGTGTTTCTCAGCACGCGCTTTGACCCGGCCCTGCTCACGGCCGGCGATTTCCAGCGCTGTGCCGTGCCGCCACCGGCGAGCATCCAGCGCTCGGTAGCCAAGCGTCAGGCCGAGTTCCTCGCCGGCCGCTTGTGCGCCCGTGCCGCCCTGCAACAGCTAGATCACCTGGACTGCATCCCCGCGATCGGCGAAGACCGCGCACCGGTGTGGCCCGCGCCTATCAGCGGCTCCATCACCCATAGCACCGGGCATGCCGCCGCGATTGTCGGGCACAAGGCGCAATGGCGCGGGCTGGGGATGGACCTGGAGAATGTGCTGAGCCTCGAGCGGGCCGAGCGGTTGGCGGGGGAAATCCTGACGGCTGATGAATTACTGCGCATGTCCGCCTTGCCAAGAGAAAGGATCGCCCTGTTGGTGACGCTGACGTTCTCCGCCAAGGAGAGCCTGTTCAAGGCGCTCTACCCCATTGTGCAAAAGCGTTTCTACTTTGAGCATGCCGAGTTGCTGGAATGGTCAGAGGCCGGGCATCTGCGGTTGCGACTGCTGACGGACCTGTCCGAAGAATGGTGCCACGGCAAGGAATTGGCGGGGCAGTTCGCGGTGGATGATGGGCAGTTGTTGAGCCTGGTCGCAATCAGCGCCTGATCCATCAGGGTTTCTCTTGATCCCTGGGCCAACTCAAGCTGAAACATGCGCCGCCCAGATTATTGCTCTTGCTGATCAACGCCCGCCCACCGTGCCAGTAGATAATCCGCCGCACGATCGACAGCCCCAGGCCATGCCCGCCCGAGGCACGGGTGCGACTGTCGTCCAGGCGCAGGAACGGCGTGAAGATGCGCTCCCAGGTACTTTCCGGCACACCGGGGCCGTCGTCTTCCACGTCGATGCGGCAGCGTACCTGGCCCACCTGATAACTGATCAACACCTGCCCCTGGGCATGGCGCATGGCATTGCTCACCAGGTTCTGCAGGGCACGGTGCAGGTAACGCGGTTCGGCGTCGACCCAGGCGTCGTCCCAATGCGTCGAAGACAAGCAGATCCCTCGGGCCACGGTCACTTGCGGACGCAGTGGCGATAATTCGCCGATCACCTGGTCGAGCAGCGCATCGAGGTCGACGCGCTGGAAATTCAGCTCCGGCGAGCCTTGTTCCAGGCGCGCATAAGTGAGCATTTCATCCACCAGGCCATCAAGGTCCTGGATGTCGTTGTCCATGCCTTCCAGGTATTTACGCCGAGCCTCGACGGTAGTGGCGTCGCCAACCATCTCCAGGCCGAAACGCAGGCGTGCCACCGGCGTGCGCAGCTCGTGGGATACAGCGCGCACCAGTTCACGCTGGATAGCAAGCAGCTGTTGCAAATGCTCGGCCATGCCATTGAACGCTGCCGCCAGCCGCCCCACCGAATCGGCGCCACGGGCCGGCACGCGGACTTCCAGGTTGCCCTTGGCGATGCGGGTGGCGGCGGCCTCCAGGCCGCGCAGCCGACGCTCAAGCTGGCGCACCAACAGATAGACGATCAGCCCGATCAGGGTCAGGCCGATCAAGGCGATCAGGATCAGCCATTGCGCCGGGTAAGGGTTCATCTGATACAACGGGCCGATCTCCAGCACCCACGGCGTACCGACCATGCCGGCAAACACGCGGATCGAATCGCCGCCCTTGCCCAGGGCCATCACCGTGTCGCCTTCCGAAACCCGACGACGCTGGTCTTCATCCATATCGGCCTGGTCGAGGGTCATCAGGTGCATATCAAAGCCAAAGCCCTTGGTTTCCTTTATATCTGCCAGGCGCTGCGGCTGTTCGGCCACCGGGAAGCGCACCAGCTCATCGGCCAGCAGGTAGATAGTCGCGCGGGCCAGTTGTTCGCTGATCTGCTGAACCTCGCCTGTAAGAACAAGCTGCTCCTGTTCGCTGACCAAACGCAGCACCCGCGCGGCATGCGGCCCGGTCTGCTCCACCAGCACCTGGCCGCGTTGCAGGCGATTGCGCTGGCTCAAGTCCAGTTGCGCATCGGCCAGCGGGCGCAACTCCAGCGGGATCCCCAGCAAACGCTCCCACACCGCCAGGGCGCGCTGGCGCTCGATGGCGCTCATGGGTTGCAGGTTGTCACCCATCAAGGCGAAGGTGCCATGGGCCAGGCGCTCGCGGTACTGGCCGCTGCGCACCTCGTTGAGCAGGTGCAAGGCCAGCACGCCGAGCAGCGCCACCAGGATCAGCGCCGCGCACATGCCGCCGTATATGCGCAGGAAGATCGAGTTCACAGCGGCATGTCGGCGGCGGCTTCGGGGACGAACAGGTAGCCTTTGCTGCGAATGGTCTTGATCAGGCGCGGGTGGATGGGGTCGTCACCTATCTTGGGGCGTATGCGAGAAATACGCACGTCGATGGAGCGATCCTGGCCGTCGTAGCCGATGCCGCGCAGGGCAATGAAGATTTCTTCGCGGGACAGAATGCGCCCGGCATTCGCCACCAGCAGCCACAGCAGGTCGAACTCGGCGCTGGTCAGTTCGATGCCCTCATTATTCAGCCAGGCCTCGCGCAGGGCGTTGTCCACCACCAGAGGGCCGAATTGCAGGCGGCGCTGGTTCTCCACGGCGGTTGGCTCCGTCGCTTCGCTGCGCCGCAGCAGGGCCTGGATGCGCGCCAGCAACAGGCGCGGACGCACGGGCTTGCACACATAATCGTCGGCGCCCATGTCCAGGCCCAGCACCTGGTCCATATCGTCGGTGCGCGCGGTGAGCATCAGGATCACGCCGTCATAGCGCTCACGCACCTTGCGGCAGATGCTCAGGCCGTCTTCGCCGGGCAGCATCAGGTCGAGGATCACCAGGTCGGGCTGTTCGGCGATGATCCGCGCCGCCGCCCGGCCACCATCGCTCTCCACCGAGACCCGCAGGCCGTTGCTCTCCAGGTACTCACGGGTCAATTCGGCCAGTCGCTGGTCATCTTCGACTATCAATACCTGCCAGGCTTCTTGCTCCACGGGTGACCTCAATGTCTGTCATAAAAGGCGGGCATGATGTGGGTCACTTCTTAGCCCGAGGCAGGCGATTGTAGCCATGGGCCAGCCCTCAAACACAAGCCAGGAAATCCATTCGGTGATCAGGTTTTTTTGTGATAGGGTTCGCGCCCTTCGAAAATGGGCCGCTTGTTTTCAGACCGAAACATTTAATGACAAACGGCGTAATCCAGCAGCAATGCGGCCTACACGGCTGTTCTACCTTTCTTACACATTTTACTCACAGCTTTATCCACAGGTTACTGCGTTGCTAACCCCTCGAAAACGCATTATCTTGTACCTCGGCACTACAGAAGACCCTACATGTGGGGTTTTCGAAGAAATCGCCCAACCACACAAGTGGCTCGAAATTCAAGCGTTTTATTGCTAGCGCAGCATGGAACCAACCGATTTTCAGTAGACCAAACCGCTCACGCGGATGGCAGCTGTTTCCCATCCCCGATATGGAAAACGGTACGGGTGTTGCAGGAAGAGCCTGGCACTCGCAATCAAATATAGAACGTGGAGACAACCCCCCATGCAAACCGACACAACTCGCGAGAACCCGCAAGGCTCCGTGCCGCAGGCCGCTGATTCGAACCTGGATCTGTCCGCCACCGCACCTGGCCAACTGCGTGTGATCAAGCGTAACGGCACTGTCGTTCCTTACACCGATGACAAAATCACCGTCGCCATCACCAAAGCGTTTCTTGCAGTTGAAGGCGGCACCGCTGCCGCTTCGTCGCGCATCCACGACACCGTTGCCCGCCTGACCGAACAGGTCACCGCGACCTTCAAGCGTCGCATGCCGTCGGGCGGCACCATCCACATCGAAGAAATCCAGGACCAGGTCGAACTGGCCCTGATGCGTGCCGGCGAGCAGAAAGTCGCCCGCGACTACGTGATCTACCGTGATTCGCGTGCCAAGGAACGTGCCGTACGCTCCCCGGCCGAAGAAGCCGCCGTGCAAGCGCATCCGTCGATCCGTATCACCCTGGCCGACGGCAGCTTTGCACCGCTGGACCTGGGCCGCCTGAACACCATCATCACCGAGGCCTGCGAAGGCCTGGAAGAAGTCGACGGTGACCTGATCCAGCGCGAAACCCTGAAGAACCTGTACGACGGCGTGGCCCTGACCGACGTCAACACCGCCCTGGTGATGACCGCCCGTACCCTGGTTGAACGCGAGCCGAACTACTCGTTCGTGACCGCGCGCCTGCTGATGGACACCCTGCGTGCCGAAGGCCTGGGCTTCCTGAAAGTCGCCGACAGCGCCACCCACCACGAGATGGCTGACCTGTACGCCAAGGCCCTGCCGGCCTACATCGCCAAGGGTATCGAATTCGAATTGCTGAACCCGGTCCTGGCCACCTTCGACCTGGAAAAACTCGGCAAGGCGATCAACCACGAGCGTGACCAGCAGTTCACCTACCTGGGCCTGCAGACCCTGTACGACCGTTACTTCATCCACAAGGACGGTATCCGCTTCGAACTGCCGCAAGTGTTCTTCATGCGCGTGGCCATGGGCCTGGCGATCGAAGAGAAGCAGAAAGAAGACCGTGCCATCGAGTTCTACAACCTGCTGTCGTCCTTCGACTACATGTCGTCGACCCCGACCCTGTTCAACGCCGGCACCCTGCGTCCACAGCTGTCGAGCTGCTACCTGACCACCGTGCCGGATGACCTGTCGGGCATCTACCACGCGATCCACGACAACGCCATGCTGTCCAAATTCGCCGGCGGCTTGGGCAACGACTGGACCCCGGTGCGTGCATTGGGTTCGTACATCAAGGGCACCAACGGCAAGTCCCAGGGCGTCGTGCCGTTCCTGAAAGTGGTGAACGACACTGCCGTGGCCGTAAACCAGGGTGGCAAGCGCAAAGGCGCGGTGTGTGCCTACCTGGAAACCTGGCACATGGACATCGAAGAGTTCATCGAGCTGCGCAAGAACACCGGTGATGACCGTCGTCGTACCCACGACATGAACACCGCCAACTGGATCCCCGACCTGTTCATGAAGCGTGTCTTCGATGACGGCAAATGGACCCTGTTCTCGCCATCCGAAGTGCCGGACCTGCACGACCTGACCGGTAAAGCCTTCGAAGAGCGCTACGAGTACTACGAAGCCCTCACCGAGTACCCAGGCAAGGTCAAGCTGTTCAAGACCATCCAGGCCAAAGACCTGTGGCGCAAAATGCTGTCCATGCTGTTTGAAACCGGCCACCCATGGCTGACCTTCAAAGACCCGTGCAACCTGCGCAGCCCGCAGCAGCACGTGGGCGTGGTCCACAGCTCGAACCTGTGCACCGAGATCACCTTGAACACCAACAAGGACGAGATCGCCGTTTGCAACCTGGGCTCGATCAACCTGCCGAACCACATCGTCAACGGCAAGCTGGACACCGCCAAGCTGGAACGCACCGTCAACACCGCTGTTCGCATGCTCGATAACGTCATCGACATCAACTACTACTCGGTGCCACAGGCGCAGAACTCCAACTTCAAGCACCGCCCGGTCGGCCTCGGCATCATGGGCTTCCAGGACGCGCTGTACCTGCAGCACATTCCTTACGGTTCGGATGCTGCGGTCGAGTTCGCCGACAAGTCCATGGAAGCGGTGAGCTACTACGCGATCCAGGCTTCCTGCGACCTGGCCGACGAGCGCGGCGCCTACGAGACGTTCCAGGGTTCGCTGTGGTCCAAGGGCATCCTGCCGCTGGATTCGCAACAGATCCTCATCGAAGCCCGTGGCCAGAAGTACATCGACGTCGACCTGAACGAATCCCTGGACTGGGCGCCGGTACGTGCCCGTGTGCAGAAAGGCATTCGTAACTCCAACATCATGGCTATCGCACCGACCGCCACCATCGCCAACATCACCGGCGTATCGCAGTCGATCGAACCGACCTACCAGAACCTGTATGTGAAATCGAACCTCTCGGGCGAATTCACCGTGATCAACCCGTACCTGGTTCGCGACCTCAAGGCTCGCGGCCTGTGGGATTCGGTCATGATCAACGACCTGAAGTACTACGACGGTTCCGTGCAACAGATCGAGCGCATCCCGCAAGAACTCAAAGAGCTCTACGCGACCGCCTTCGAAGTAGACACCAAGTGGATCGTTGACGCCGCCAGCCGTCGCCAGAAGTGGATCGACCAGGCGCAGTCCCTGAACCTGTATATCGCCGGCGCTTCGGGCAAGAAGCTGGACGTGACCTACCGCATGGCCTGGTACCGTGGCCTGAAAACCACTTACTACCTCCGTGCCCTGGCCGCGACCAGCACCGAGAAGTCGACCATCAACACCGGTAAGCTGAACGCTGTTTCCAGCGGCGGCAACCACGGTGATGATTCGGTGCTTGCTGCGCCAGCTGGCCCGGCGCCAGTGCCAAAAGCCTGCGCGATTGACGAGCCGGATTGCGAAGCTTGCCAATAAGCTGAGCCTGCCTTGGGTTTAACCACCCAAGACTGAAAAGCCCCCGATATATCCATGGTGTATCGGGGGCTTTTTTTGTCGGGCTACAGGCAAGTACGCTGACTAGAACAAGATGGTCGCAACACCCGATTTAGGCACACCGCCTCGCCCTCCCCACAACTCAACCCGGCCATTGATGACCGACATCGAGTGTCCGTCGTACTCCACGGTGCCCACCTTGCTGTTTCTCAAATCGGCGTCGCTCGCAGGCCGGTAGCGCCCCTTCAACCCCAGTCGATCCAAGCCCTCACGCGAATCCTCGCCATCATTGAGGCTATCCATCGCTGCCCGGAAACTTCTCCCAGCCGTGCCGTCGTTATTTTCCATCTGCGCCCGCTTGGCGCTGGCGGCATACATGAAGTTGGCGTCCGTCATCATTGCCGGGTCATCCCCCTTGAATTGAGCATGCCTGGCCGCTTGCTTCACTTCGTCTTTGGTCAATGACAGCTTGAAGCCATCGCGCATTGTCACGTCGTAACCGTTTGCAGTCTCCTTCACGTCCTTGAAGACATCGGTAGGCTTCTGGCCATACTGCATCATGGCGGCTTTGATGGCGGAAACCGTGATGCAATTACCATCGGGGCCCTGACTGAATCCGCTCCAGATATTGTCAGGCTTTTTTCCGGGGTTGCTGTTATCCGGCCTGTAGTTGAAGTGCCTTGCCCCTTCAGTAACCGGCTTGTTGCTCATGGATTCAGAGGGCCCGAAATCACTTCGGGGAACGCTGGGACCGCGACGACCGCCTGGCGACACAGGGGGCGCAGGTGGCTGTGAATCCTCGTCTTCGGGAAACCACTGTTTCAACAGCTGCCTGAGAAACTCACGAAACTGTGCATCAGCGGCCTCAATCATTGTGTTGAGGATTTCCTTGAACTTCTCACTCCCCAATTTCTCACGTAACGCATTCAACTTGTCGCGCGTATCCTGAACCACCTGATTCTTGCCGGTCTGTTGCGCATCGAACAGCTCGCCGAGCAACTGCTTCACCGCAGACACTTCAGCCACCGGCGCAACCGCAGGTGTATCGCCGCCTGCCTGGCCAGGCATATACCCGACACGCCGAGCGCCTTGCCCGGACACTCCTGAATGCCACATTCCCCGCCCCCCTTTTGATTGGTGAGCCACCCAGGCTCTGGTTCAATCAGTGGCAGAACAGGTCAAGCGCGTTCCTTCCCAAGCTTCAAAGCACGTAACCTGATATGTCATCGGCACTTTTTCTTACGCCCACAAAAAAGCCCTTCTTACGAAGGGCTTTTTGTGCAGCGCTACCGCATATCAGGTCATCTGGATGATGGTCTGCATGATGGTGCTCTGGGTGGAGATGGTCTTGGCGTTCGCCTGGTAGTTGCTCTGGGCCTTGATCAGGTCTACCAGCTCGTTGGTCAGGTTGACGTTGGAGTTCTCCAGGGAGTTGGCCACGATCGAACCCAGGGTACCGGCTTGCGGGGTGTCATAACCCGGCTGGCCCGAGGCGAAGGTTTCTTTCCAGGTAGTACTACCGGCAGGCTGCAGACCCTGTTCGTTGTTGAAGCTGGCCAGCGAGATCTGGCCGATGGCCTTGCTCTGTTGGTTGCTGAACGTGGCGAACAGCACGCCGCTGCCGTCGATTTTCAGGCCGGTGATCTGGCCGGTGGCGTAGCCATCGGTGACCGGTGGGTTGCGGTAGGTGGCCGAGTTGTACTGGGTGATGTTGGCCATGTTGACGGCGATACCTGCAGGGTTCGCATCTGCACCGTTGGCCTTCCACACACCGTTGGTCACGGTGCCAGGAACCCAACCGCTAATGGTCAGGGTCTTATCAGAGACACCACCGGTGACCACACTGGTGAGCTTGCCGGCGCCGTCAAAGGTCAAGGTCGATGGCACAGGTGGAGTCGATGGGGTGCCGGTTGGCGCCGAACCGTTGGGGTTGCGACCATCGATCAGGGTATAGGCATTCCACTTGTTACCGTCGGTTTTCACCAGGTACTGCACCATCGGGTGCGCGTTGCCCTGGGAATCGTACAAGGTGGTGCTGTACTGGGTGGTAAAGGTGCTGGTGTCGTTCGGGTTGAACGGCTTGGCCACCTGGTCGATCACCGGCTCCGAGGAGTTCAGGTTACTGGTGGAGTCCACTTTGGTGGAGGCCTTGGGCGGCAGGTTCGACAGATTCAGTTGCAGGTCGGTCAGGCCGCCCTTGATGATCTTGCCATCGGCATCTGCCGCGTAGCCTTGCAGGCGCGAAGTGCCGGTATTGTTGGTGATGTAGCCGTCTTTGTCGGCACGGAAGGCACCGCTGCGGGTGTACTCCAGCGAACCGTCGCTGCCCTTCTGCACGAAGAAGCCGCCACCCTGGATCGCCATGTCCAGGATACCGCCGCTGCCGTTGACGTCACCCTGGGTGAACTGCTGCGACACGGCCGCCAGGTTCACACCGTTGCCGATGCTGTTCTGGCCGGTGCCCAGCTTGGACGCGGCGTAGATGTCGGCGAATTCCGCACGGGACGACTTGAAGCCAGTGGTCGCGACGTTGGCGATGTTGTTGCCGGTCACGTCCAGTTGTTTGTTGGCCGCATAGAGGCCGCTAAGGCCGATGTTAAAAGACATGTTTCTCTCCCTCTGCCGTATTTAGCCGGCTCTATGTACCGATAGTCTGAATTTGCGACAGCTTGACGCTGCCCATGCCGCCCGCCAGGTTCAGCAGCATTTCGCCGCCGGTCTTGCTCAGGGTCACGCTCGTTACCGTCGCGGGCAGCGAAGTGGCCAGGGCCACGGAGTCGCCCTTGTCGTTCTTGGTGGTGGCGTTGAAGGTGTAGGTGCCCGCCGGGGCAACCTCGCCCTTGTCGTTCTTGCCATCCCAGATGAAGTTCTGGGTGCCAGCGCTCTGGGCACCCATGTCGATGGTGCGCACCACGTTGCCGTCTTTGTCGGTGATCTTGACGGAGACGTTGCCCACCGCCGAGGTCACCGCCACCGAACCGGTCATGCTCTTGCTCGTATCAACCATGGCCTTGTCGGTCTGGATGATGATCGAGCGCCCGACCAGCGACGAGGCCTGCAACGCCTGCGACGAGCTGAAGTTGGTGGAGATCGCATTCACCGAGTCGTTCAGGGTGTTGATGCCTTCCAGGCTGCTGAACTGCGCCAGTTGCGCCACGAACGCGCCGTTGTCTTGCGGCGACAGCGGGTTCTGGTTTTTCAGCTGGGTTACCAGCAGTTGCAGGAACGCATCCTTGCCCAACGCCTGCTTGCCCGTCGCCTTATTGGCGGCGTCGCTGACGCTGCTGTTGTCCTGGGCGTTCTTGACCTTGGAGTTGAACAGGTCCTGGACCGGCGTGTTGTTTGATGTATCAACGATGGCCATTATTTGGCGCCCCTTATCACTGACCCAGGGTCAGGACCTTCTGCATCATGGTTTTGGCGGTGTTCATCATTTCCGCATTGGTCTGGAACGAGCGGCTGGCGGAAATCATGTCAGCCATTTCCTCGACCACGTTGACGTTGGGGTAGTAGACATAACCCTTTTCGTTCGCGGCGGGATGGTTGGGTTCGTAGCGCGCTTCAAGGTTGCTCTGATCTTCAACCACACCGAGTACCTGCACGCCGGAGCCGGCGGCACCCTGGTCCTGGAACAGCGAATCACTGCCGCCGTTCTGGCCAGCCTGGAACATGGTGGCGAACACCGGGTGACGGGCGCGGTAGGTCTGGTCAATGCTCGAAGACACGGTCTCGGCGTTGGCGATGTTACTGGCGACGGTGTTCAAACGCGTGGTCTGCGCGCTCATGCCACTGCCGGCAATATTGAAAACACTGGACAGGGACATGGCTTACTCTCCACGCAGGGCTGACATCAGCCCTTTGAATTTGCTGTTGAGCAGGGTAAAGCTGGCTTGGAAGTTCACCGAGTTCTCGGCGTAGGCCGATTGCTCCAACTGGGCGTCGACGGTGTTCTGGTCGATCGACGGCTGCATCGGCGTGCGATACAGCAACGACTCGTCGCCATTGCTCAAGCCTTGCGCTTCGATATGACGGCTGTTGGTCATGTTCAAGGCGAAGGTGCCGTTCTTGGTCTTGTCTTGCTGTGCGGCGAGCACGGCGGAGAAGTCCAGGTCCCGAGCCTTGTAGTTCGGGGTGTCGGCGTTGGCAATGTTGTTGGCCAGGACTTCGGCACGCTGGGCGCGGAAGCCCAGGGCTTGTTCGTGGATACCGAGCGCTTTATCGAAGCTGATGCTCATGGCGGAAACCTTCAAGGGCTGACCTGCTTTTCGTTACCAGGGTTATAGCAAGGTGCATGCCAATCTGACGAAGGCCCGTAGATCAAGGGTTCTGGAGGAGGTTGCCAGCGGCAATGCCAGAAAAGCGGCAAGCGGTTTCCGCGTGGCGCCAGTAAAGCGGCAATGAGGGTTGCCGCTTTACTTCGGTTTGCCGCAAAACAAATGTGGGAGGGGTCTTGCCCCGATGGCAGCGGTTCAGTTGATACATCAATCACTGACACACCGGCATCGGGGGCAAGCCCCCTCCCACATTTTTGACCGCGTCAGCCTTACTTGGCCTGGTAGATGATCCCCGGGCTGCACTGCACCATCTGGAAATGGTCCGGCAGACCGTTCAGCGCCTCAGAAGCGCCAAGGAACAGATAACCACCGCGCTTGAGCGTGCCGTGGATGCGCAACAGGATGTCTTTCTTCACTTCGGCCGAGAAGTAGATCAGCACGTTGCGGCAGAACACCATGTCGAACTTGCCCAGGCTGGCATAGCTGTCTAGCAGGTTGAAGGAGCGGAACTCCACACGGTTCTTGATCGGCGCCTTGACCGCCCAGCGTCCCGCCCCTTTCGGGTCGAAGTAACGCTGCAGGCGTTCCTGGGACAAACCACGCCCCAGGGCCAGGCTGTCGTACTCGCCGGTCTTGCAGTTGGTGAGCATGGTGCCGGACAGGTCGGTGGCCACGATTTGCGCCCCGGCCTTCAACTGGCCCATGTTGGTCCGCTCGAACTCATCGATGGACATCGAAATAGAGTACGGCTCCTGCCCCGAGGAACAGGCGGCCGACCAGATGCGCAGGCGCTGGCCCGGGCTGGCCTTGATGGCCTCCGGCAGCACTTTGCTCTTGAGCACTTCAAACGGGTAGGTATCGCGAAACCACAGGGTTTCGTTGGTGGTCATGGCATCGACCACCATCTCCTTGAGCCCGCTGCGCGGCTGGCCCTGGATGCGCTGGACCAGCTCACCCAACGACTTGATACCCTGCTGCTCCATCAGTTTGTTGAGACGGCTGGATACCAGGTACTGCTTGTTTTCACCGAGCAATATGCCACAGGCTTTTTCCAGGAAGACCCGGAACTGTTCAAAATCCAAATTACCTGTAGACACTGATACCGCCTCTAAAATCGTATGACCGCCAAGGGAAACACCTTAGCTGTGATCTGCTGCCTTGATCCGGTCGACAACCCGGGATGCCAGGTCATCAGGACGGAATTTGGCCAAAAAGTCATCGGCACCGACCTTCTTGACCATCGCCTGGTTGAATACACCCGACAACGAAGTATGCAGGATGATATGCAATTTTTGCATGCGTGGATCGTTGCGGATCTCGGCCGTGAGGGTATAGCCGTCCATTTCCGGCATCTCGATGTCGGAGATCATCATCAAGAATTCTTCCTCCGGCTTCTTGCCGTCGTCCACCAGCTTGCGCAGGTAGTCCAACGCCTGGCGACCATCATTGAGGGCGACCACTTCAACCCCGACGGTTTGCAGGCAACGGGTCACCTGCTTGCGCGCCACGGACGAGTCGTCCACCGTGAGCACGCGCAGTGAGACTGCCTTGTGCGCGGTTTCGGCGTCCACCACACCCACGGAGATCGATTCGGAGGTAGGCGCCACTTCGGCGAGGATTTTCTCGACGTCGATGATTTCCACCAGCTGGTTGTCGACCCGCGTCACCGCCGTAAGGTAGTGATCGCGACCGGTGCCCTTGGGTGGCGGATGGATCTCTTCCCAGTTCATGTTGACGATGCGCTCCACCGAGCGCACCAGGAAACCCTGGGTCTTGGTGTTGTACTCGGTAATGATCACGAACGGGTTTTCGCGGTCCTGCAACCCGGCGGAACCGGTGGCCAGGGCCAGATCAAGAATCGGGATCGTCGCGCCACGTATGTTGGCAACGCCACACACCACCGGGCTGGACTTGGGCATGATCGTCAGCTTGGGGCATTGAAGCACTTCCCGCACCTTGAACACGTTGATGCCATACAACTGCTTGCCGTCCAGGCGAAAAAGCAACAACTCCAGGCGATTCTGCCCCACCAGCTGTGTGCGCTGGTTTACTGAATCCATTACTCCTGCCATGCCTTGACTCCCACGCTAAAACCTTCGGCCATACCTATAAGGGCAGTGACGCGCACCCAACACTAAACGGCACGAGCTTTGCTATTTATTGGTCATGGATATTAAAACGACAGTTTCCCGACGCCTCCACCTGACACGGTATTGCAGACTGCTCTGCGCGCCGCTGGCACTGCTTGCCTTGGGCCTGGGCGCCACGGCCCGCGCAGATAACGTCACCTTGCCTGATCTACTTATCGGCGTCACCCAGGGCTTTCTTGAGTTCACTGTAGAAGATTATCTGGCGACCACACAGACGCCGGGGCGTTACGAAATCCAGGTCAACCAGTTGGACCCGCGCCTGCGCATGCCAATGTGCGACAAGGAATTGACAGCCACCCTGGAAAGCCCCGCCCAGCCCATCGGGCGTGTAACGGTCAAGGTGCGTTGCGACGGCGCCTCGCCCTGGACGGTGTTCGTGCCCGCTCAGGTCAAATTATTCCGCGATGTGGTGGTGGTTGCCCGTCCACTTAAACGCACGGGGATTATCGGTTTCGAGGACGTGGTGTTGCGCGAGCGCGACATCAGCATGATCAGCCAGGGCTACCTGACCTCCCTCGACCAGGCCGTCGGGCAGAAACTGACCCGACCAGTGGTCACCGATCAGGTCATCACCCTGGTGCATCTGGAGCAGGCCGAGGTGATTCGCAAAGGTGACCAGGTGGTGATTTCCGCCAGCAGTGGCGCGCTGCAGGTCAAAATGCCGGGGGAAGCCTTGTCCAACGGCGGTATGAGCGAACAGATCCGCGTGAAGAATCTCAACTCCAACCGGGTGATCAAGGCGCGGGTCACGGCCCCCGGCCAAGTGGAGGTGGCTTTATAGACCACTGGTATCAGACGCCAGCTTTTCCTACACTGTCGGTTGGATGCCGGCCTGTGCAGTTTATTGTCATTCGAGCCTAAAGTTTGTCCAGATATGGCCGAAAACATGGCAAGCGTCCAAATACCCAGAGGTTTTTTGATCATGGTCATCGATTTCAGCCGTTTGAATAACACCCCGACGACGTCGGCCCCTACGCGCACTGCCGGCACCAAGGACAGCGTAGAAGCCAAGGCTCAGCCAGTGCCCGTCAAGGCAGAACAGGCCAGCGCCAGCCAGAGCGGGGAATCCGTACACCTGAGCAATGAGGCTCAACAGTTGCAGAAGGTCACTGACTCGCTGCGCGATCAACCGGTGGTCAATAAAGCCCGTGTGGCCGAATTGAAACAGGCAATCGCCGATGGCAGCTATAAAGTCGACAGCAACCGTGTAGCCAGCAAGCTGCTTAATTTCGAAGCCGAGCGCTAGGCAAAGGCCTGCGCCGGGCTTTTGGACGCTTAAACCCCAAGGCCAGCCATGCATCACGACGAAACCCTGCTTCAACTGATCATTGATGATCTAGCACCGACGCAATTGCTGCTCGAGCTGCTCAGGGAAGAATCCCTGGCCCTTTACGGCCGGGACATGCCCTTGCTGGAAGAAATTCTGGCGCGCAAGCAATCGCTGATTGTCCTGCTGGAACAGCACGGCAAAAAACGCAGCGAGATCCTCGTCAGCCTGGGCCTGCCGGCCGACCATGATGGGCTCGCGCAGCTGGCCAGCCACTCCTCGGTCGGCGATCAACTACTGGCCCAGAGCAAAGCACTCAACCAATTGCTCACCCAGTGCCAGGAAGCCAACCAGCTCAACGGTCAGTCGATCCAGCTTCAGCAAGCCACGACCGCCAACCAGTTGCGTATACTTCACGGCGGAGAGCCTCCAGCGCTTTACAACGCTCAGGGTTCCACCTCGCGCCTGGTCAAGCCAAGCACCCGCAGCCAAGCCTGACGCCGGTTTACAGCGCGGCCTATCCAAGGCGCGCCACATACTGGCAGAATGCCTGCTCTTGCGTGTAGTCGTATTTTGTCTGGAGATGGAAGAACCGTGTTCAACGCCCTTAATGCGGAAGATGCCCCGCAGCCACCCAAGGTCCTCACCACGCCTCTGGAAATCGCCAGTACCTTGCGCATGCTGCAAGAAAGCCATGACCCGCTGATCATCACCTTCCATGAACGCAGCCAGCGCTTTCAGAGCTACTTGGTAGACGTCAATCGGGACAGCGGCACGTTGGCCCTGGATGAAATGATTCCTCGCGATGGCGAACGCCACCTCGAAAACGGCGAACCCTTCCGTATCGAAGGGTTCCACGACGGCGTGCGTGTCGCATGGGAAAGCAATGGCAACCTGAGCATCAGCGAAAAGGACGGCCACCGCATCTACACCGGTAGCCTGCCCAGCGAAGTGGTCTACCACCAGCGTCGCAATGCCTTTCGCGCGGCCTTGAAACTGGCGCAACTGGTGAACATCGAGCTGGGTGGCGAGAAGCTCAAGGCTCCGGTCAGCGGCAAGCTGCTGGATATTTCCGCCACAGGTTGCAAATTGCGCTTCGAAGGAGACATCTCCGAGCGCCTGCAACTGGGCCAGGTCTACGACCGTTTTATCGCCGCCCTGCCCTTCGGCAGCATGACCACATCGGTCGAACTGCGTTACCTGCATTTCGAAGAAAAGATCAACACCACGTTTGCCGGCGTGCGCTTCCACAATATGAGTGGTTTGGTGCAGCGCCAGGTCGAGCGCTTTGTGTACCAACTGCAACGCGAAGCACGGCGTTTCGACAAAGACGACGATTTTTAAACTCAAAGATCGCAGCAAAAAAAACGGGCAGCCCCTGATGGGATCTGCCCGTTTTTGCATTCAGGGGCGCGCCCTGCTCAAGTCGTGAGGATGCTCGTCCGGGCCCGGCGGCTCAGGCGGCCCCTCAAAGAGCGGCTCGTCGACCGGCGTGACCGTTTCCGGCTCGGGTTCCGGCGTGGCGGTTTGCATCTGCTCCTGCACCACCGCCTCGTCCACCCGCGGATCGAGGCAGGCGACCAACGGCGAGCTGGACATGCTGTCGGGCATCGCCACGTGGTGCAACGGCGCGTCATCCACCTGATGCAGGTTAGTCACGGCTTTCGGCCGAATTCGCCACACCAGGATCAGCGCACACAGACTGAAAAACGCATACAGCATGTGACTGCCAAACATCTTCATCACCACACCGGCCAGCAACGGCCCGATACTCGCGCCGACACCGTAGGTCACCAGCAGCATGGCGGTGAGCGAGACACGACGGTCGCCTTCCACATGATCGTTGGAGAACGCCACCGCCAGCGGGTACAAACAGAATTGCACCAGGGAACACAAGAAGCCCGCCACGAACAGCACTTCAAGTGGCACTTTGGTCAGTATCGCCAGCGGTAGCGCCGCCACCGCCAGGCACAGGGCAAAGCAACGAATCAGCAGCGCGCGATCATAGCGGTCCGACAACCAGCCCAACGGCCACTGCACCAACAGGCCGGCAAAAATGCAGCTACCCATGAAAAGACCCACCTGCTCGGTAGTCAGGCCCTGCTGGGAGGCATAAAGCGGCGCCAGGCCGTAGAACGAGCCCACGATCACCCCCGCGCCCAGCACGGTACTCAACGACTGCGGCACGCGCTTTATGAAGAAGCGTGGCTCCATCGGCGCCGGATGCAGGGGCGCCGGGTGAATACGGCGAGTCATGGCCACCGGCACCAGGCACAGCGCGAAGCACAGCGCGACCAGCATCAGCAATTCGAGGCCGAGCTGAGGGTGCATGACCAGGATCAACTGGCCGAGCACCAGCCCCAGGTAGGACGCGATCATATAGCCGCTGAACACCACGCCGCGCTGCTTGGCGTCGGCCTGTTCATTGAGCCAGCTCTCGATGACCATGTATTGGCACATCATCCCCAGGCCCACGATGATCCGCAGCACGATCCAGGCTGGCAGCCAGTCGACCAGGCCATGGCCCAGCACCGCCGCGCCGACAATGCCGGCGCAGGTTGCATAAGCACGTATATGCCCGACCCGGGCGATCAGGCGGTGGCCGATCTTGCCGCCCAGCACCAGGCCGAAATAGTTGGCCGCCATCAGCGCACCGACCCACAGGCTGTCCACCTGGTCGGCCGCCAGGCGCAAGGCCAGGTAGGTACTGAGCAGGCCGGAGCCGATCAGCATCATCAAGGAGGCGAAATAAAGGGCTCGAAAAGATTTCCAGATCTGGCGCATCGGCGTTCCGAGCGGCTCCTTGCAGTGAGAGACAGGGCTATCGGCATGATAGTCCGGGGTGGCCGGGTCCGGACAGGCGGTATGCGCTGTTTCCGGGGGATTATTTGCTACAAGACTCAGACGCAGTCCGGCTGCTCGTGGGATACACGAATCGCTATAAATACACGATGCCAGTGGTGTGAACCTAGAACCCTGGCAAGGTTCGACCCATCTTCGGAAAACGCCCACAAAAAAGCCCCGCCAGACGAATCTGTACGAGGCCTCGAATCTGGTGTCCCAGGGCCGGTTCGAACGGCCAACCTTCCCCTTAGGAGGGGGATGCTCTATCCAATTGAGCTACTGGGACAAATGACAGGCGCCGCGCCTGGCAAGCGGCGACGGACGGCGTGCATGTTAACGGCCAGGTTAGGTTTTGTCATGTCGTCCGTAGGCTTTTTGAGTGTAGGCCGATACTTGCCGGGTGGACCGTGCCTTGACCCCGTCGATACAGGCGCAAGAACCGTATCGTGCAAAATGCACTCTCGCGAAATGCCATCATTGCAAATTGCAACCTGACAGCCTTTCAAATCAGACTTAAGCCTATGATTTTATTGAAATAATAGATTGGCATGACACCTGCAATACTTCTCCTACAAACCCTAACAAACCACGGCGTTAAGCGGAGAACATAATCATGAACAGTGCCCTTCTGTTAGCCCTCAACACCGTAGCCCTGGCGGCACTGCTCATGTTCCATTTTCAATCGAGCGACAGTCACGACCCCGCGCAGATCACCCAGGCCGTCCCTCATCACTTGCAACAACGTCCGCAACTGGCAGTGATGGCACCGAACGTGCAATCGCCCATACGTCTGACCCAGGACACCCAAGTGGCGCCTGCAGCTGAACACTGGGTATTCTGAGGAAGCCCCTGATGACCAAATATGCCTGGCTATTCCTTTGCCTGACCGTTGTCACAGCGGTTCTAGGCTTGGGTGAAGAATCTCAAGACGGCACCACCACCGCTTTCATCGCCTGTGGTGTATTCGCCACTCTCTTGTTGCTGACGCTCATCGTGGGTCGTCGTATCAAATTCGATCCCGTCCTGCGCTGATCCCCCCACGCCTGACCTTATGTCGCCTGGTCCTCGCATATCGGCAAATTGCCACTAGTCTTAAAGCTAAGGGCAAAGGGCCACTTTGCTATAGGATGTGCGGCCTGAAACCCTGTGGTGGCCCGGGCTTGTGGGAAGTTCCCTCGCGAATTCACACGGTGAAAAATTTTCCAACCAGTCCGCAAAAATGTAAATGAGTGCTGGCATAAAGCCTTTAGGCAGTTCAATATTTGTCACAGAATTGACGCCAAGGAACTGTCAAATCTGAGGCATGATGCGGCCTCTTTGCAATTCAGGTTGAACTTTGGTCGTGAGCCTTGTCTTAACACTCATCTTGCGGCCAATTCCAAAAACCGCTCCCCTGAACTAACCGGTTAAATATATGCGCCCATTGAAACAGGCAATTTATTCCAGCCGTACGGCTGACAAGTTCGTCGTACGTCTGCCAGACGGAATGCGGGAACGCATTGCCGAGGTGGCTCGCAATCATCACCGCAGCATGAACTCCGAAATCATCGCTCGCCTGGAACAAAGCCTCATTCAGGAAGGTGCGCTGGGCGACGAGTTGAGCATGCGCCTGGACAGCCCAGAGCTGTCGTTGCACGAACGCGAACTGCTGCAGCGTTTTCGTCAACTCTCCCACCGCCAGCAAAATGCTCTCGTCTCGCTTATCGCGCACGACGTTGAGGCGGCCGCAGAAGCCAATTGATCCGCAACTGAAAGCCGAAGCCAGCCAAGTGCTGGCTTTTTTTTGCCTGGGATTTGGGAAGATAATGCAAAGCGGGGGCAGATTTGCCCCCGCAGAATGGAGTCAGAGCAGGAAAATCGTTGCCAAGCCCAGGAAGATGAAGAAACCGCCGCTGTCGGTCATGGCCGTGATCATTACGCTGGCACCCATGGCAGGGTCGCGCCCAAGGCGAGCCAGGGTCATCGGGATCAATACCCCCATCAACGCCGCCAGTAAGAGGTTGAGGGTCATCGCAGCCGTCATCACCACACCGAGCGACCAACTGCCATACAGCAAGTAAGCCACCACACCGATCACCCCACCCCACACCAGGCCATTGATCAGACCCACCGCCAACTCTTTGCGCAGCAGGCGCGACGAGTTGGCCGTACTGACCTGATCCAGCGCCATGGCGCGCACAATCATGGTAATCGTCTGGTTACCCGAGTTTCCGCCGATCCCGGCCACAATCGGCATCAGCGCTGCAAGCGCCACCAACTTCTCGATCGACCCTTCGAACAAGCCAATAACCCGCGACGCGATAAAGGCTGTGATCAGGTTAATGGCCAACCACGCCCAACGGTTATGCAGCGAGCGCCAAACCGAGGCAAAGATGTCTTCCTCTTCACGCAAACCCGCCATGTTGAGGACTTCGGTCTCGCTTTCTTCACGAATCAAGTCGACGATTTCATCGATGGTCAGACGACCGATCAGCTTGCCGTTCTTGTCGACGACCGGCGCCGAGATCAGGTCATAGCGCTCGAATGCCTGGGCTGCGTCATAGGCATCCTCGTCCGGATGAAAGCTCACGGTATCACTGGCCATCAGGTCGGCAACTTTCTTCTCCGGATCATTCACCAGCAGGCGCTTGATCGGCAGCACACCCTTGAGAATGCCTTCGTAATCCACCACGAACAATTTGTCGGTGTGACCTGGCAGCTCTTTGAGTCGGCGCAGGTAACGCAGGACCACTTCCAGGCTGACGTCTTCGCGGATGGTGACCATCTCGAAGTCCATCAGGGCGCCGACCTGGTCCTCGTCATAGGAAAGCGCGGAGCGCACACGCTCACGCTGCTGAGTATCCAACGCTTCCATGAGCTCATGGACAACATCACGAGGCAGCTCAGGGGCAAGGTCAGCCAGTTCGTCGGCGTCCATCTCCTTGGCTGCAGCCAGGAGCTCATGATCGTCCATGTCGGCGATCAGGGTTTCACGAACCGAGTCGGATACTTCGAGGAGGATGTCGCCGTCGCGGTCGGCCTTGACCAACTGCCATAGGGTCAGTCGATCATCCAGCGGCAAGGCTTCGAGAATATAGGCGACGTCGGCGGAGTGCAGGTCGTCAAGCTTGCGCTGCAACTCGACGAGGTTTTGCCGGTGAACCAGGTTTTCAACCAGGTTGTTATTCGGGCCATCCTGGCGGTGCGTAAGGTCTTCGACCACGCGCTGGCGCTGCAGTAGCTCGATGACTTGAGCCAGGCGATCCTGCAGGCTTTCTTGTGTTTTCTTTACTTCTACTTCGGTCATAGGCGAACTCCACTCCCAGCAGCGGGGCACGCCGGAAGGATCAATCAGTCAATTCATGATTGGTAAAACGGGGTACTGAGTAACTACTGGGTAAGTCCATGGAGGTATTCCACAAGCCCCGGCGGGGCTGACGGGCGCAATGATACACCGCCCGGCCACTTTAAACGTCAAAAAACTGGAAAGAACAAGCGCTTGCGAGCCAAAGCTGAGCAAAGGCCGCATCTATGAACTGCGACGACGCAGCGGATGAGGAAAACACATGAAGGCGAGGGAAAAAGAAGAAATCCTACACAAACCCCAGACGGCAAAAAGCCCGCACTAGGCGGGCTTTTTGTTTGTATGGTGCACTCGACAGGATTCGAACCTGTGACCGCTCGGTTCGTAGCCGAGTACTCTATCCAGCTGAGCTACGAGTGCAGATTGTGTTTTTAGACCAGATCACAACTGGCTGTAACCGAATCACCTGCATTCCTGCAACTGACTCTTAAATGGTGCACTCGACAGGATTCGAACCTGTGACCGCTCGGTTCGTAGCCGAGTACTCTATCCAGCTGAGCTACGAGTGCATTTGTTGCCGCGCATTATAGGCCGTTCAATCTCTATGTAAAGCTATTTTTTCGAGTAATTTCAACAACTTACCGAAAAAACCAGATTGCAACGTACTAAGCAAATAATGGCGGAGAACGGGGGATTCGAACCCCCGACACCCTTTTGAGGTGTACTCCCTTAGCAGGGGAGCGCCTTCGGCCACTCGGCCAGCTCTCCGCAACACGGGGCGTATATTAACCACGTTCATCCCCGTTTGCAAACATAAAAAACGATAAAAATTAAAGGCTTGGTTCTTCGTCCTTCTCTTTCTTGATCCGCAGGTAAATTTCCTCGCGGTGCACCGCTACCTCTTTCGGAGCGTTAACCCCGATACGTACTTGATTGCCTTTGACGCCGAGCACGGTCACGGTGATTTCGCCATCACCGATAATCAGGCTTTCTGCGCAACGACGAGTCAGAATCAGCATACCTTTCTCCTCACGCATTTCAGTTCAGGAACAACAGTCTGCAAAAAAAAGGCCTTCGGCCTACAACCCAAAGGCCATAGCCCTACCGCCTAAGTATTGTCGAGCGCGCGCAAAAGAACATGCGCCCGACAAAAAAAGGAAAGGCGCGGTAAACCGCGCCTTTCAGGCACTGCGTCACTCGCCCTGTCGGGCCGGAGCGTCCAGCTCAAAAGCGGTATGCAGAGCGCGTACAGCCAGCTCCAGGTACTTCTCTTCGATCACCACCGAGACTTTGATTTCCGAGGTGGAGATCATCTGGATATTGATGCTTTCCTTGGCCAGTGCCTCGAACATGCGGCTGGCAACGCCGGCATGGGAACGCATGCCCACGCCCACGATCGACACCTTGGCAATCTTGGTATCGCCGACCACTTCACGGGCGCCGATTTCCTTGGCAGTGTTCTGCAAGATCCGCTCGGCCGCATCGTACTCGTTGCGGTGCACAGTGAAGGTGAAATCGGTGGTGTTATCGTGCGAAACGTTCTGCACGATCATGTCGACTTCGATGTTCGCACCGCTGATAGGACCCAGGATCTTGAACGCCACGCCCGGGGTATCCGGCACGCCACGGATAGTCAGCTTGGCTTCATCACGGTTGAAAGCGATACCGGAAATGATCGGCTGTTCCATGGATTCCTCTTCATCAATAGTAATGAGGGTGCCCGGACCCTCTTTGAAGCTGTGCAATACGCGCAGCGGAACGTTGTACTTGCCGGCGAATTCCACCGCACGGATCTGCAACACCTTGGAACCAAGGCTGGCCATTTCCAGCATCTCTTCAAAGGTGATCTTGTCCAGGCGCTGGGCCACGGACACCACACGCGGGTCGGTGGTGTAGACGCCATCCACATCGGTGTAGATCTGGCATTCATCAGCCTTGAGGGCCGCTGCCAGCGCCACGCCGGTGGTGTCCGAACCGCCACGCCCGAGGGTGGTGATGTTGCCCTGCTCGTCCACACCCTGGAAGCCTGCTACAACTACCACGCGCCCGGCTTTCAGGTCCGTACGGATTTTCTGATCGTCAATCTGCAGGATACGCGCCTTGGTATGCGCGCTGTCGGTGAGGATGCGCACCTGGCTGCCAGTGTAGGACACCGCCGGCACACCGCGCTTATTCAACGCCATGGCCAGCAACGCGATGGTCACCTGCTCTCCGGTGGACACGATCACATCCAGCTCACGCGGCAGCGGCTGTTGGTCACCGCTGATTGCCTTGGCCAGATCGATCAGGCGATTGGTCTCGCCGCTCATGGCCGACAGCACCACCACCAGGTCGTCGCCGGCATCGCGGAACTTCTTAACCTTGTCGGCCACCTGCTCGATTCTTTCGACAGAGCCGACCGAGGTGCCTCCAAATTTCTGTACGATCAAAGCCATTTCTAAGCCGCCTCAGCCCGTAAAGGGGCGCCTAATATCCAATCAACCAGCACCACACCGGCCCGTGACTAGACCACGGGCCGGTTAACAGTGCCTTAAATACCTGCCTCGACAAACGGCACGGTCAGGGCCAGGGCCGCGTCCAGGGCGCCGGCGTCTACACCACCGCCTTGCGCCATGTCCGGACGACCACCACCCTTCCCGCCCACTGCCGCGGCGGCTTGCTTCATCAAATCACCGGCTTTGAGTTGGCCAGTCAGGTCCTTGGTCACACCCGCAACCAGAACGACCTTATCCTCATGGACACCGCCGAGCAGGATCACTGCGCGGCCGAGCTTGTTCTTCAACTGATCGACCAAGGCCAACAGCGCCTTGCCGTCCTGGCCGTCCAGGCGTGCAGCCAGGACTTTCACATCCTTGACGTCCACCGCCGAAGCCGACAGGTCGTCGCCGGCCGCGCTGGCCGCCTTGGCCTGCAACTGCTCCAGCTGTTTCTCCAGGGCGCGGTTGCGCTCCAGCACAGCGGACAGCTTGTCGATCAGATTGTCGCGGCTGCCCTTGACCAGGCTGGCCGCTTCCTTGAGTTGTTCTTCCGCCGCATTCAGGTAGGCCAGGGCCGCAGCGCCGGTCACCGCTTCGATACGACGCACGCCGGAGGCTACGCCGCCTTCGCTGATGATTTTCAGCAGGGCGATGTCACCGGTCCGGTTGGCGTGGATACCGCCACACAGTTCCACCGAGAAGTCGCCGCCCATGCTCAGTACGCGCACGCTGTCGCCGTACTTCTCGCCGAACAGCGCCATGGCGCCCTTGGCCTTGGCGGTCTCGATATCGGTTTCTTCGGTTTCTACCGCCGTGTTCTTGCGAATCTCGGCGTTGACGATGTCTTCCAGGGCCTTGATCTGCTCAGGCTTGATCGCTTCAAAGTGGCTGAAGTCGAAACGCAGGCGCTGGCTGTCCACCAACGACCCCTTCTGCTGCACGTGCTCGCCCAGAACCTGACGCAGCGCGGCGTGCAACAAGTGCGTGGCCGAGTGGTTCAGCGATGTGGCGTGGCGCACGTCGGCGTCCACCTGGGTTTCGACCGACGAACCGATAGTCAGGCTGCCCGACGCCAACACACCGTGGTGCAGGAACGCACCGCCGGTCTTGGTGGTATCACGCACATCAAAACGACCCGAAGTCGCCTTGAGGAAACCGCAGTCGCCAATCTGGCCACCGGATTCGGCGTAGAACGGGGTCTGGTCCAGAACCACAACACCGTCATCGCCTTCATTCAGTACATCAACCGACTGGCCATCCTTATAAAGGGCAACCACCTTGGCCGAACCGCTGGTAGCCTTGTAGCCGGTGAATTCAGTGGCTACGTCAACCTTGACCAGGCTGTTGTAGTCCATGCCGAACGAGCTGGCCGACCGTGCGCGCACGCGCTGGGCTTCCATCTCACGCTCGAAACCTTCCTCGTCGAGGGTCAGGTTGCGCTCACGAGCGATGTCACCGGTCAGGTCCATCGGGAAACCGTAGGTATCGTAGAGCTTGAACACCACGTCGCCCGGCACCACGGAGCCTTGCAGGTTGGCGAGGTCTTGCTCGAGGATCTTCAGGCCCTGCTCCAGGGTCTTGGCGAACTGCTCTTCTTCAGCCTTGAGCACGCGCTCGATATGCGCCTGGTTCTGCTTGAGTTCCGGGAAGGCCTCGCCCATCTCGGCGACCAGCGCCGCGACGATCTGATAGAAGAAACTGCCGTTGGCGCCCAGCTTGTTACCGTGACGGCAGGCACGACGGATGATGCGACGCAGCACGTAGCCACGGCCTTCGTTGGACGGCAGCACGCCGTCGGCAATCAGGAAGCCACAGGAACGGATGTGGTCAGCCACTACCTTGAGCGAGGCCTGGTCTTCATTGGTGCAACCAATGGCCTTGGCCGCAGCGGCCAGCAGGCTCTGGAACAGGTCGATCTCGTAGTTGGAGTGCACGTGCTGCATCACCGCACTGATCCGCTCCAGGCCCATGCCGGTGTCCACCGACGGCGCTGGCAACGGATGCAACACGCCATCGGCGGTGCGGTTGAACTGCATGAACACGTTGTTCCAGATCTCGATGTAACGGTCGCCGTCTTCTTCCGGCGAGCCCGGTGGGCCGCCCCAGATGTCAGCGCCGTGGTCGTAGAAGATCTCGGTGCAAGGGCCGCACGGGCCGGTATCGCCCATGGTCCAGAAGTTGTCGGAGGCGTACGGCGCGCCTTTGTTGTCGCCGATGCGCACCATGCGCTCAGCCGGCACGCCGACTTCCTTGGTCCAGATGTCATACGCTTCGTCATCGCTGGCGTAGACGGTGACCCAGAGTTTTTCCTTCGGCAGCTTCAGCACGCCCGTCAGGAAGGTCCAGGCGAAGTTGATCGCGTCTTGCTTGAAATAATCGCCAAAGCTGAAGTTGCCGAGCATTTCGAAAAAGGTGTGGTGACGAGCGGTGTAGCCGACGTTTTCCAGGTCGTTGTGCTTGCCACCGGCGCGTACGCATTTCTGGCTGCTGACGGCGCGAGTGTAGGCGCGCTTTTCCTGGCCCAGGAAGCAGTCCTTGAACTGGTTCATCCCCGCGTTAGTGAACAGCAGGGTAGGGTCATTGCCTGGGATCAAGGAGCTGGAGGAGACACGGGTGTGACCTTGCTCTTCGAAGAAGCGAAGGAAGGCTTCACGGATTTCTGCGCTTTTCATTAGGTTCTTCCACGGAGGCTGCGGCCAAAGGCCAGTGCGCAACATCATCAGACGGAGCGACGGCAAAGGGCCGCATTATATCGGCCCTTTGCCGGTGGTACAGCGTGTTTATGCGATAGAGAGGCTCAATTAGACGGTCTGCACAGTCATTTGCGCGAAAATTCGACGAATGTCGCGAGCACTTGCTCGACCTGCGCCCGGCTCACATCCAAATGAGTGACCATGCGCAAGCGTGGCGCGGCGCTCAGCTTGATCCCGCGTTCGGCGGCAAACGCCTTCAAGGCCTGGGCCTGGTCGCCGATCTGCACATAGACCATGTTGGTCTGCACCGGCTCCACCTCGTAACCCACCTTGCGCAATTCATCCCCCAGCCATTGCGCATTGGCGTGGTCGTCGGCCAGGCGCTGCACCTGGTGATCCAGAGCGTACAGCCCCGCTGCTGCCAGGGATCCGGCCTGACGCATGCCGCCGCCGACCATCTTGCGCAAACGCCGGGCCTTGGCGATCAGCGCCGTGGAACCGCACAGCACCGAGCCGACCGGCGCGCCGAGGCCCTTGGACAGGCACACCGACACAGAATCGAAATGCCGGGCGATCTCCCGTGCGTCCACCCCCAGCTTCACCGCTGCGTTGTAGAGCCGTGCGCCATCCAAATGCAGGGCCAGGCCATGCTCCCGGGTAAACGCGCGGGCTTTGGCCAGGTACTCCAGCGGCAGCACCTTGCCCTGCATGGTGTTTTCCAGCGCCAACAGACGGGTACGGGCAAAGTGGAAGTCGTCAGGCTTGATTGCCGCCAGCACCTGGTCCAGGTCCAGAGAGCCGTCCGCCTGCACGTCCAGTGGCTGCGGCTGGATCGAACCGAGCACGGCTGCCCCGCCACCTTCGTATTTGTAGGTGTGGGCCTGTTGGCCGACGATGTATTCCTCGCCGCGCTCACAGTGGGCCATCAACGCCAGCAGATTGCTCATGGTGCCGGTGGGCACGAACAACGCAGCGGCGAAGTCCAGGCGCTTGGCCAGTTCGGCCTCCAGCCGGTTGACGCTGGGGTCTTCGCCATACACGTCGTCACCGCAGGCGGCGCTGGCCATCGCATCGAGCATGCCGGGGGTAGGTTGGCTCACGGTGTCGCTGCGCAGGTCGATCACAGACATGAAACAAGCCTCTTGAGGGTTCAGTAAGGTCCTTTTGTCAGTGATTACTGCGGGCAACGCCACACAATATCAAGCCCCAACTGAATTCAATCGAATACCAACCAAACAAACCGATATAGCTTATCGATATCGCGGTCGTGCAGTTTTCGAAAAACCGTGTTAAAAACTCTCCGCCGCCAGGGTTCTGGCGGCAACGTTCTCAGGGCGGGGTGCAATTCCCCACCGGCGGTAATTACACGCAATGTGTATAGCCCGCGAGCGCTTGGCGCCTCGAACTGCTCACGCAGGACGGCGACAAGGTCAGCAGACCCGGTGTGATCCCGGGGCCGACGGTCATAGTCCGGATGAAGAGAGAACGGGATTGGCACCTGAGGGCCGCGCACGATGTGTGCTTGCGTACCCTTAAATCCCATTCGATTCATAACGCCCTGTTTTTTTCTTAAACAGGAGTCAGAACATGCAACCCACCGCAATCGACAGTAAAGCCAAGCACCATCACGGCGAACGTATCGCGTTTATCCAGGCTTGCTGGCACAAGGAAATTGTCGACCAGAGCCGTAAAGGCTTCCTCGCCGAGATCATCGCCCAGGGCTACCAGGAATCGGATATCGACTTCTTCGAAGTCGGCGGCGCCTTTGAAATGCCGCTGCACGCCAAGCTGCTGGCCAAGACCGGCCGTTACGCTGGTATCGTCGCCGCCGCGCTGGTGGTGGACGGTGGCATCTACCGCCACGAATTCGTCGCCCAATCGGTGGTCAGCGGCCTGATGCAGGTGCAGCTGGAAACCGAAGTGCCGGTGTTCTCGGTGTCCCTGACCCCGCATCACTTCCACGCCGGCAGCGAACACCAGACCTTCTTCTACGAGCACTTCGTGCACAAGGGCCAGGAAGCTGCACGTACGTGCGCCGACACTTTGCACAAGGTCCGCGCGATTCGCCGTAGCGAGCCACGCGCGGTAGCGGTCTAAGCAGCACGGCAAAGCAAAATGTGGGAGGGGGCTTGCCCCCGATGGCGGCGGATCAGAAACACATACAGTGACTGAGACATCCTCATCGGGGGCAAGCCCCCTCCCACATTTGGATCGGATGAGGGTTTGAGCTTCAGGCCAAGCCGACGTCCGTCGTCGGCACAATCAATATCCCCGCCCGCAAACCATTCTTCACCTTCGGGTTGGGGAAGATAATGCGCGCGCCCTCCTCCTCGATCACCCAGCGGGTCTTGGCCACGTCTTCGGCCAGCAGGTAGCCCCGGGCCAACGGCGAGAAGTTTTCCACGTCTGCCGGCAGGTGCAGCAGGAAGGCGTCGCTGTGCTTGATGACTTCACGGGAGACGGCAAACAACTGCAGGCCGTCGAGGCTGTCAGTCGTCGGCTCGGTGCCTTCGATGATTTGCTTGAGGCGTGTTTCCAGGCGGGACACGTCCACGCCCTGGTTTTGCCCGAACGGCCGCGCCTTGCCCAATTCCAGGGTGAACGCCTCGGCATCGAGTTGTTCGTAGGTAAACGCGGTGAACGTGATTGAGGTCTTGTTCTGCAGCAACACTGCTTGCATGCCGGCAGCGTTCAGGCGGGCCAGCTCATGGCGTGAATGCTGGCGACCTTCTTTCCACGGGTACAGGGCAAACTGCTCGATCTTCGAACCACGAATAGCCGTGTGCAGGTCGTAATGCAGGCGTGAGCGGCCCGGCAGGCTGAAAAAGCTGCGGGCCAGTTGCTCCAGCTCGGCGGCGCGCATGGCCTCCGGGCCGATGTTTTTTTCATGCCGGCCGTTGAACAGCCGGTTGACGTCCAGTTCGAGGTAACGCTCGCCGCGGCGCATGGCCTCGGGGTTGCCGAACAGGAACAGAATACGGGTACGGGGCTTGATCTCCCCACGGGCAATGCCATGCAACAGGCGGTCGAGCAGTTCGATCGGCGCGGTTTCGTTGCCATGGATGCCGGACGACAGCAGCAGGTCGCTGCCGTTGTCCTTCGCTTCAGGCGGGCGCACTTCAAGTGCGCCCTCGCTGAGCCAGCGCATCTGCACGCCGTCGACAGTCAGTTGAATTTTTTGCGCCGGTTCACGACCGGCGAGGGTCAGTTCAAGCAGTTTGCCAAGGGCGAGCATACGCAGCTTCCTTAGTGGTTGCAGCCTGGGCCATGGACGTGATCGTCGTCATCACCTTCAACATCGGCCGGTTCCATTTCCAGTTGCAGGCTCATCAGGTTGGTGGCCAGCGGGCGCATCAGCAGGTTGGCGTATTCGGCGTCGCCCTCTTCCACGTCCACGCCGATCAGCAATTGGCCACGGCCGTCGTGCTGGATCCAGATTTCCTTGCCCTGCCAGACCACGGCGACGCGGGTGCAGGAAGTTTCCAGCTGGGTGCCGTCGGTGTCTTCAAGAATCAGTTTCAGGGTGTCGGTGGTCATAATAGATAGTTCTCAGCCGTACGGCGTTAATTGATCTGGAAAGGATAAACCGCGCCCAGTTTAAGGATTTGCGTCAGTTCATCCAGTGCCGTCCGGCACTCAAGCAGCAATTGTGGATCAGCCAGGTCGCTTTCGCGCAGGCTGTCACGGTAGTGCTTGCCGACCCACTGGGTCAGGGTGTCGTACAACGGCGCGGTCATGATAACGCCTGGATTCACCGCCGCCAGCTCCGTTTCGTTCAAGGCCACGCGCAACCGCAGGCACGCCGGGCCACCGCCGTTCTGCATGCTTTGCTTGAGGTCGAACACCTTCACTTCGCGGATCAGGCCGCCGGCAGCGGTCAGGTTTTGCAGGTACTGCCAGACGCGTTCGTTGGCGCGGCATTCTTCCGGCACGATCAGCAGCATCGAACCATCGGCGCGGCTCAGCAGCTGGCTGTTGAACAGGTAGGAACGCACCGCGTCCTCGACACTGACCTGGGCGCGGGGCACGCACACCGACTGGAAGTTGCCGCCCAGCCTGGCCAGTTTGCCTTGCAGCTCGCCGAGCATCTGTTCGGTATTGAGGAATGCGTCCTCGTGGTAGAACAGCACTTCGCCGTTACCCACCGCGATCACGTCGTTGTGGAACACGCCAGCATCGATCACCGCCGGGTTCTGCTGGGCGTAGACCACGCCGTCATCCTTCAAACCGTGCAAGCGCGCGACGGCCTGGGAGGCTTCGAGGGTCTGGCGCGCCGGGTACTTCTGGGGCGCCGGGTAGCGAGGGTCGAACGCGCTGCGACCAAACACGAAAAACTCGACGCCCGCCTCTGCGTACTCACGGCAGAAACGCGTGTGGTTAGCCGCACCTTCATCGCCAAACTGCGCCACGGCAGGCAACGCGGCGTGGTGGGCGAAGTGCTTCTGATCGGCAAACATCGCCCCCAGCACACGACTGGTGGTCGGGTGTTCGATGCTGCGGTGGTACTTGCAATTGAGGTTGGCGGCAGTGAAATGCACGCGACCATCCGCCGTATCGGCACTCGGGCTGACGGTGGCGGCGTTGGCCACCCACATGCTCGACGCGGAGCAACTCGCGACCAGCAACGGCATAGCGTCTTTGGCCGCCTGCTGGATCACTTGCGCGTCGGTGCCGCTAAAACCCAGGTTGCGCAAGGCGGCCACGTCAGGACGTTCCTGGGGCGCCAACACACCTTGTACAAAGCCCATGTCCATCAGGGCTTTCATTTTCTGCAGGCCCTGCAACGCCGCTTCCTTCGGGTTGGAATGCTGCTGGCTGTTGCTCTGGGACGCGACGTTGCCGAAGGACAAACCGCCGTAGTTATGGGTCGGCCCCACTAGACCGTCAAAATTGACTTCATAGGATTTCATCGGCGAGGCTCCACGAACATCTGTTTTTATAGGCAATCTTCAGTACTACAGAGATCAAAATGGGGGGCAAGCCCCCTCCCACATTCAGATCAGTGTGATGCCGGGGGTCAGCGTGGCAGGCACCACCAGGCTCGGGGTCTCAAGCGAGGCCACCGGGTACGCACAATAATCCGCCGCGTAGTAGGCACTGGCACGATGATTACCCGACGCCCCTACCCCGCCGAACGGTGCGGTGCTCGCGGCGCCGGTCAGCTGTTTGTTCCAGTTGACGATGCCGGCGCGGCTTTCCAGCCAGAACTGCTGGTAACGCGCTTCGGAATCCGACAACAAGCCCGCGGCCAGGCCGTATTGGGTGTTGTTGGCCTCGGCAATCGCCGCTTCGAAGTCAGCGTAGCGGATCACCTGCAACAAGGGGCCGAACAGCTCCTCGTCTTCGCGCTCGGTCACACCGGTCACGTCGATGATGCCCGGCGTGAGCAACGCGGCCTGGTCCTGTGGCTGGGTCATCTCCAGCAGCGCTACGGCGCCATTGGCCAACATCAATTCCTGGGCGTCCATCAAGGCTTTGGCGGCGCCAAGGGAAATCACCGAGCCCATGAACGGCGCCGGTTGCTGGTCGAACGCACCGACTTCGATCGTCGCGCTGACCGCCACCAGACGCGCCAGCAACGTATCGCCCCAGGCGCCTTCCGGCACCAACAGGCGACGGGCACAGGTGCAACGCTGGCCAGCCGAGATAAAGGCTGACTGGATGATGGTGTAGACCGCCGCATCCACGTCGGCCACTTCGTCGACCACCAGCGGGTTATTGCCGCCCATTTCCAGGGCCAGGATTTTGTCCGGGCGCCCAGAGAACTGCTGGTGCAGATGATTGCCGGTGCGGCTGGAGCCGGTGAAGAACAACCCGTCGATGCCGGGGTTGGCCGCCAGGGCGATGCCGGTTTCCCGCGCGCCTTGCAGCAGGTTCAGCACGCCCGCCGGCAGGCCGGCTTCGATCCAGCACTGCACGGTCAGCTCAGCGACTTTAGGGGTCAGTTCGCTCGGTTTGAACAGCACGGTGTTACCCGCCAGCAAGGCCGGGACGATATGCCCGTTCGGCAGGTGACCAGGGAAGTTGTAAGGCCCGAACACCGCCACCACACCGTGGGGTTTGTGACGCAATACGGCGGTGGCATCGCCCAGCGGGCCGCTCTTCTCGCCGGTGCGCTCGCGGTAGCTTTGTACCGAGATGGCGATCTTGTTGGCCATGCTGGTGACTTCGGTGGCCGACTCCCACAGCGGCTTGCCGGTTTCCTCGCCGATGCAGCGGGCGATTTCGTCGGCGCGACGTTTCAGGGTGGCGGCGAAGGTTTCCAGCACGTGGATGCGCTCTTCCAGCGGGCGCCTGGCCCAGGCCGGGAATGCCTGGCGCGCGGCCTGCACGGCGGATTCGACCTGCTCGGCGGTGGCGCCATTGCCGGCCCACAGCACCTGTTGGGTCACCGGGTTGCGCGACTCAAACAGCTCACCCTGGCCAGCCAGCCAGCTACCTGCGATATACAGCGAATTCATTATTTCGACTCCCGAGCAGCGGACAACGGTACGGCACGCACTTGATCACCCACCACCAAGCGCAGACGCTTGGCGGTCTGTGGGTCGACCACCAGGGTTCCGGCTGCCATGCGGGCCGGGGCAGCGGTGATGCGGCAATCTTCGCGTTTGCGGTTATGGATCAGGAACGGCGTGGCGTCGTCACCTGGGGTGCCGATCGCCAAGACCAGTGTCTGGCTGTCGCGAACGGCACGGATCTTCTGGGTCTCACACTCTACCGCAGGTCCCGCGTCGAAGATGTCGACATAGCCCTGGTAGCTGAAGCCTTCGCTCTTGAGCATGCTCAGCGCCGGTTCGGTGTCCGGGTGGACCTTGCCGATCACGTTGCGCGCATCTTCGGAGAGGAAGCAGCTGTACAGCGGAAACTTCGGCATCAACTCGGCGATGAATGCCTTGTTGCCCACGCCGGTCAGGTAGTCGGCCTGGCTGAACTCCATCTTGAAGAAGTGGCGACCCAGGCTTTCCCAGAATGGCGAACGCCCGGCGTCGTTGGACACCCCGCGCATCTCGGCGATGATCTTGTTGCCGAACAGCTGCGGGAATTCCGCGATGAACAGCAGGCGCGCCTTGGCCAACATGCGACCGTTGAGGCCGCTGCGGTAATCGGCGTGCAGGAACAACGAGCACAGTTCGGAATTGCCGGTGAGGTCGTTGGCCAGGAACAGCGTCGGAATTTCGCGATAGATGTTCAGCTCCTGGGAAGCGCTGACGGTCAGCCCGACCCGGAAGTTGTACCAGGGCTCACGCAGGCCGACGGCACCAGCAATGGCGGAAATGCCCACCACACGGCCTTCGTCGTTTTCCAGCACGAACAGGTAGTCGGCATCGCCCCGCCCGGCGTCGCCGCGAAAGGTTTTTTCCGCCCAGCCCACGCGGTGGGTCAGGCGCTCTTCGTTGGCCGGCAAGGTGGTGAGGCCGGTGCCGGTGCTGCGCGCCAGATCAATCAGGGCCGGTAAATCGCTGCTGCGTACGGGACGAACGATCATGCTATCTCCTCGAACGGGCCGCTGTTGTCAGCCACCCGCGAAACTCTCTTTTTAAACCGCAACCAGGCGCACGCTCGCGCCTTCGCCAACACCCAAGGCCTCGGCCGCTGCCAGGTCCAACGTCACCGGTTTACCCGGCGCGTAGTCCAGCTCCAGCATCACCGCACGGTAGTCCTGCAATTGCGCGTTGCTCACCAGGTACTGGCGGCCGACGCCCTTGACCATCTCGCCGATCTTCACCGGCACCACGCGGCTCTGGGCGATCGAGCGAATGCCCGATACCCGTGCGTGCAGCGTCGGGCCGCCGTCGAAGATGTCGATGTAGTGGTCGGTCTCGAAGCCTTCGCGCATCAGGATGTCGAAGGTGATCTGCGCACGCGGGTGCACCTGGCCCATGGCTTCCTGGGCTTCGTCCGGCAGCAGCGGCACGTAGATCGGGTAATGCGGCATCAGCTCGGCGAGGAAAGTGCGGCTTTTCAGTCCGCACAGACGCTCGGCGGCGGCGTAGTTGAGGTCGAAGAAGTTACGGCCGATGGCGTCCCAGAACGGCGAGTCACCGTTCTCGTCGCTGTAGCCGACGATCTCGGTCACCACCGAGTCGGCAAAGCGCTCGGGGTGGCTGGCGACGAACAGCAGGCGGCCACGGGAATTGAGTTCCGACCACGGTGAACCGACCAGCTCGGGCACCACGTAGAAACTGGTGAGCAGGCTGTTGCCGGTAAGGTCGTGGCACTGGGAAAGCACGTGGATCTTGTTGTGGATCTTCAGCTCGCGGGAGGCGTGCACGAAGGTCTCGTTACGGAAGCTGTAGAACGGCTCGGAGTAACCGGCCGACGCGACAATGGCCGAGCAACCGGCGAGCTTGCCGGTCTCGGTGTCTTCGAGCACGAAGAAATAGCTTTCTTCACCGTTGAAGCTCACCTCGGCGGCGAAGGACGCTTCGCTCGCGGCGATCTTGTCGCTCAGGCGTTCCACGTCGTCCGGCAAGGAGGTGACACCAATCGGGCTGTCCGCAGCCAGACGCTGTACCTCGCCCAGATCAGCCATTTGCGCGGGGCGCATCACCAGCATGGTGTCACTCCTTAACTCGAAAAACTCATAGGAAAAAATACCGGACAGTTCCTGATTCAACAAAGGTCAAATGTGGGAGGGGGCTTGCCCCCGATAGCAGTCTGTCAGTTGATAAATCAGGTGGCTGACCCATCGCTATCGGGGGCAAGCCCCCTCCCACATGACACGGTCCGGCAAATAAGTGTGTATCAGGCTTGAGTCAGCGTTTTCACTGCACGTTCAAAACGGTCCAGGCCTTCCTGGATATCCGCGTCTTCCACCACCAGGCTCGGCGCAAAACGCACCACGTCCGGGCCGGCTTGCAGGATCATCAGGTTTTCCTTCTCGGCCGCGTTGAACACGTCCTTGGCCTTGCCTTTGAACGCATCGCTCAACACGCAACCGAGCAACAGGCCCATGCCGCGCACTTCGGTGAAGATCCCGTATTGCTTGCCGATCTGCTCCAGGCGCGCCTTGAACAGGTCGTGCTTGGCGTTCACGCCAGCCAGCACTTCAGGGGTGTTGATCACGTCGATCACCGCCTCGGCCACCGCGCACGCCAGCGGGTTGCCGCCGTAGGTGGTGCCGTGGGTACCGACCACCAGGTGCTTGGCCAGGTCTTCACGGGTGAGCATGGCCGCAATCGGGAAACCGCCGCCCAGGCTCTTGGCGCTGGTGAGGATGTCCGGCGTCACGCCGTAGTGCTGGTAGGCGAACAGGTGACCGCTGCGGCCCATGCCGGTCTGTACTTCGTCAAATACCAGCAAGGCGTTATTCGCGTCGCACAGCTCGCGGGCGCCTTGCAGGTAGGCCAGTTCGGCCGGCAGTACGCCGCCTTCGCCCTGGATCGGCTCCAGCACCACAGCGCAGGTCTTGTCCGACACGGCGGCTTTCAGCGCAGCCAGGTCGTTATAAGGAACGTGGGTGATGCCGGTGATTTTAGGCCCGAAGCCATCGGAGTACTTGGACTGGCCACCGACGTTGACGGTGAACAGGGTGCGGCCGTGGAAGCTGTTCAGCGCGGCGATGATCTCGTACTTCTCGGTGCCGAAACGGTCGAACGCGACGCGACGGGCCAGCTTGAACGCGGCCTCGTTGGCTTCGGCACCGGAGTTGCAGAAGAACACGCGCTCGGCAAAGGTGGCGTCGATCAGCTTATGCGCCAGGCGCAGCGCCGGCTCATTGGTGAACACGTTGGATACGTGCCACAGCTTGTTGGCCTGTTCGGTCAGCGCGCCAACCAGCGCCGGATGGGCATGGCCCAATACGTTGACCGCGATGCCGCCGGCAAAGTCGATCAGCTCACGACCGGCCTGGTCCCACACGCGGGAACCTGCGCCACGCACGGGGATGAAGGCGGCAGGTGCGTAGTTGGGAACCATGACCTGGTCGAAATCGGCACGTTGCACCGGGGCTTGCTCAACGGACATCGGAGTCTCCTGAAGAGGAACGCCTGCCTGGAACTGGCGGGCGATGCAGGGATTGTAAGGACAGTTTTCAGTAGGGCCTTGTCGCCAAGCGACAACTTCTTATAGCGCCAACCCGCGTTTTACGTGGGTTTACGCCAATGCGACAAATAGCATCGCAATGGCGCAGTTTAAACGCTGTCGCACAATTACGTGAGACCTGCGCGCACGCTCGGCATAACTATCTAAAGGCCGGTGCGCGCAGGTGACTGATTAACTCGTGGTTTTCAAGCCCTCCATGGATGTGAGCATGACGACCCCAACGCCCCCTGCACCCGCAATCACCCAAAGCAGCCATCCCGATCGCCACTACGAACCCTTGACCCGCGCACTGCCGGCCTGGCTCGGCAACGCGTCCGCCAGCAAGCGCTCCGCCCTCAAAAACGCCACGCCCCTGCCCCTGCCCGCCACCGACGCTGCGCAACAGGCAACCCTCAAGCAGCTCAATGGTGCCCACTGGCACGCACAGAACCGCGTCGACCTGGCCCTCAAGGACCTCCAGGACGCCAGGACCTACTCCATCCCCTTGCTCAAAGACGCCTTGAAACGTCAATCCGGCCTTGAACTGGATGTGGAAACCACGTTTATCCGCCTCTACATCCCCCAGACCATCCCCTGGTTTACGGTACGTTCCGGCGGGGCGCGCGCCTGGACCGTGTCCCTGCTGGACGCCGCACTGCATAACTTCGAACACAAAGAGACCCTGGCGGATGCCTATGAGCCGGACTCCACCTACATCACTCAACCCGATGCCAACGGCCAGTTCGACACATTGCCCGCCATCAAGCGCCGCCTGCCCATCGCGGCGTTCGCCCAACTGTGTCGTGACCTCGACCTCGGCGCGCGCTATATGGGCTACCTGCGCGAGCAACTCGGCGTCGACCACCCGGTCGCCGGCGCGGTGCTGCAAGCCAAGGTCGACGCCAGCCAAAAAGCCGCTCTGCGTGCGGCGGTACAATTGGCGCGGATCCGGGGCGACATCCAGGAAGACTATGCACGGTTGATCGAAGGCCTGATCGGCGGGCTTTCCGGCATGCGCCTTGGCTCAAGCGCCGTGCACATACATGACTTCAGCATGATGGAGGCCCCCCTCACCGGCATCCTGCTCTTCGCTCCGGACCTCGAAAACACCCGCACGGTGCAACGAATGGTGGCCTATGTGCCGGACGACCCGGAACATCCGCTCAAGGAGTACCCCTCCCCCCTGGCCTTCAAGCAGGAGCTGACCCGACAACTGCGCGCCGCCGATTACCAGGTGTTCTTCAGCCGATTCGTCGCCCACGAGCACCGCGGCGCGTTTTTCGCCGACCTGGGCCAACGCCTGGAAAAAATCACCTGGCATCCCAGTGAATACGGCAGCGGCCTGGCGCCCTGGCGCGCCGACCCCACCGACGATCCGTTATTGCAGTTCACCGCAAGCCCCATTCTCATCGCCCCCTGGGACTACCTCTACCAGTCCAGGCTCAACCAGTTGCTCAACGACGCCCGCACCCTAGCCGTCTCCACCGCGACCGTGGATCGCAATGCGCGATGGGCCTTGTGGGACAGCTTCGTCAACGTCGCTTCATCCATCGTGAATGCAGCGTTGCTGGTGGTCGCACCGTTTATTCCGGGGCTGGGGGAATTGATGCTTGCGTACATGGCCTATCAACTGCTCGACGACGTGTTCGAAGGCATTGTCGACTGGGCTGAAGGACTTGACCGCGAGGCCTTCGCACACCTGATGAACCTGCTGGAGAGTGCGGTTCAACTGGGATTGTTCACGGCGGGTGGGCAGATCGGCGTACCCGAGTTGCGCAAGCTGATGTCGCCACAGACACTGGCCTTCATCGATCGCTTCAAACCAGTCACCCTCGCCAGCGGTGCCCGCCGTTACTGGAAACCCGACCTGGCCCCCTATGCGCAAAACCTGCAGTTGCCGCCGAACCTGGGCATCGACGAACTGGGCCTGCATACGGTGCGCAAGGAATCGATCCTGCCGCTGGAAGGCTCGTTTTACGCCGTGCAGAAGTCTCCTGGAGACGGACAGTACCGGCTCAAGCACCCGAGCCGGGCCGACGCCTATCAACCGCTGCTGATCCATAACCAGGCGGGCACCTGGCGTACCGAACTCGACCAGCCGTTGCAATGGCAAGGCCCGGATTTGCTCGGCCGTCTCGGCCACCGTGCGCAAGGCCTCAGTGACGCCGACCGGCAACTGGCCATGACCCTGAGCGGTACCGACGAAGCCATCCTGCGCAAGATGCACCACAACAGCGAACCGCTGCCGCCGCTGTTGGACGATGCCCTGGCGCGACTCAGGATCGAGCGGGAACTGGACACCTTGATCGAACGCCTGAGCAGCGATGACCCGGCACTCTACAACCGCATCGCCGCCCAGGACCTGCTGCAATTGCTCACCGCCAATGGCGCCTGGCCGCACACCCGGGGCTTGCGCTTTCTGGATGATCAGGGCCGCGTGGTCTGGACCTTTGGCGACCAGACCAAGCCGCTGGTACAAATACACGAAGCGCAACTGAGCAACGGCGATCTGCTCAAGACCGTGTTGCAGACACTGACCCCGGAAGAGATCCGCGCACAATTCGGCGAGCGTGCCAGCGACCCGCAACTGAGCCTGGAAACCCGCACGCGCAACCTGAGAAAAACCCTTGCCGGGATCGCCCGCAAGCATCGCGTCGCACTTTTCGACTCACGCTACGGGCCCTTGCAGCACGCTGAACACCCCCAAGCCCGGCAGTTGGCCGATGAAGCCCCCGGCTTGCCGGCCACCGTCGCCGAGCGATTGCTGGGCCAGGCCACCGGTGAAGAGCTGCTTGAGCTACACGCCCAGCGCACACCGCCACGCCTGGCGCAGTTGGCCCAGGCGGCGCTCACCGAAGTCCGCCTGAACCGCGCCTACGAAGGGCAGCACCTGGACTCACAGGTCAACCTCGACACCGACCTGCTGGCCTTGAGCGCATTGCGGGTGCTGCCAGGCTGGTCCACGGAGATCAACCTGCAAGCCCTGCACCAGTCCATCGACGGCGAGGCCTGGCACAGCGTCGGCTCTGACGACGCACCGATCCGCCGCAGCCTGGTGCGCCTGGACAGCGGTCGCTACGTGGCCTACGACGAAAAAGGCCCCCTGTGCGGCGAGACCGACCTGTACTCGGCCATTCTCCATGCCCTGCCTGACGCCCAGCGTGAGCAGCTGAACATCGACATTCATCAAGGCCACGAACTGCGCGAGCGCCTGCGCCAACGCCCGCCGCCGCGCGACGAAATGCGCGTGCTGCTGGGGGGCGACACTCCCGAACCGGCCACCGAGACCCTGCAACTGCTCGGTCACGATGCCGGCTACGCCCACCAACCCGCCATCGAGGGTGGTCCGGCGAGTCTGCATCAGCGCGCACGCAGCCTGTACCCAAGCCTGGACGACAGCCAGTTGCACGCGCTCATCCAAGACTGGCAGGCACACCCCGGCGGAGCGGCAGCCAAGCTCGCGCAACTGGCCGAGGAATATGCGCAACTGGACAGCGGCTTGCAGGCCTGGCAAGCCGATGTCCCTCACCATCACCCGGTGACGGGACACGCCTTGTACCGGTGGGAGCTCCAGCTGGAAAAACAGAATCGCACCGCGATGACTCATCGGCTCAAAGCGGCCTGGCGGCGTGAAACAGTGATCGACAACTACTACGAAGACCCGGCGCGGGACGGCCACACGCTCAAGCTCAATGGCAACATCCTGGGCGAGATGCCACGACTGCAAGCCAATTTCGATCATGTCTCTCTGCTGTCCCTCAACGGATCAGCCAACTTGCGCGGGGTGTCCTCGTTCCTGGGCCACTTTCCCAAACTGCGCCAACTCAGTGTCATCAACACGCCTCTACGGGGCCTGCCTCAGGAGATCACGTCGATGCCGGACCTGAACGCCCTGCAACTGAACACCTGCCAGATCGTCCTCACCCCGCAAAGCCAGGCGCAGTTGGCCGCCATGCACCAGATGCGCTCGCTGGACCTGCACGGCAATCCGTTGGGTCTTGTCCCCAGCGTCGAAACAATGCCTGACCTGGTCGCCCTGGACTTGTCGCGCACCAATATCGACCGCCTGCCGGCCGGCGTGCTCAGCCATCCGGAGCTGCAAGTCGCCCTGTTGAGCAACAACCGGATCAGCCACTTGCCAGATGGCATTTTCCAGCTTGCGCCTGAATCCAGCTTGCGCTTAGACCTCTCGCGCAACCCGTTGAACCGCGAAACCCTTGAAAGGATCAAGGCCTATCACCAGCGGCACGGCACCCGCTTCGAGGCCAGCGCCTTGCAGGCCGACCGGCGCGACGCCAAGCTGTTGTTTCCGAAATTCAGCGAAGAGCAGATCAACCGATTCATCTTCAACCTGCCCGGCGATATCGAAGCGGGACGACGTGAGCTGGCACGGCTGGCAGGCGACTACCAGACACTGACGGACAAGTTGCAGGCCTGGGCCCAGGCACCGGCGCTTCCCGAGCTGGAAACGGCTCGCAGGGCGGCGCTCAAAGACCTGCTTGAACGAAGCTGGCGGCGCGAAACCCCGCAGCAGACCCAGGTAGGCTCCCTGGAAATTCCCGCCACCCTGGCAGGCGAACTGCCGCAACTGAGCATCACGTTCGACCACATCGGCGGGCTTCGCATACAGGGCAACCAACGGCCCCTGCACCTGGATCAGTTCCTGCGCAGCTTTCCCAATGTTCACGCGCTCTCCATACAGGACGCACCGTTGGGGGACCTGCCGGCCTCGTTGCTCAGCCTGCAACACCTGGAATTCCTGAGCCTGCCCGGATGTTCGATCATGTTGTCGGCCTCATCCGCGCACGGCCTGGAAGGCATGAAGGGGCTGACGTTCCTGGACCTGAACCATAACCCCTTGGCGCACACACCCGACTTCAGCCAATTGCCCAGCCTGCGCCGGGTGCTGTTGCGCAATACCGGCCTGCGCGAGGTGCCGGCGGGTCTGCTGCGCAGCGATCAGCACGTCACGGTGGACCTGAGCAACAATGCGATCGAAAACCTGCCCCCTGCCGCCTTCACATTGCCCAACACTGCGGTGCGAGGCATTGATCTGTCGGGAAATCCGTTGTCCAAGCCGACGCTGGAACAGATCAAGACCTATTGCCAACGCACCGGCGAGTTCTTCAAGGCAGAAGCCAACCCTGGCGAGCGCGAACGTATCCAACAGCTTTACCCCACCTTCGTCGACAGCGAAATCCATCGGTTCATCTTCAAACTGCCTGGCGACATGGACGCCGTTACCAACCAAATCAGCCTGCTCGAAGAGGAATACCGGCAATTGGGCACCGACCTCAACGAATGGGTGTTGGATGTCCCGACCCATCACCCGATTCTCGGCACGCTGATGGATGAACAGGCACGCGCCGAACAACAGTTGATCCGGCAGGATTTCAAGACCCTGCTCGAGCAAGCCTGGCGTTTTGAGAGCATCGAAGACGAAGAGAGCCTGGACGAAGAGGTGACCCACAGTTTGATACTCGATACCCCAATACTCGGGGCCCTGCCGCAACTGCGCGCGCGCTTTAATCACGTGTCCACTTTCGAACTGATCGGCGACGGCATCACGACCCAGGTCGATGGCACACTCGGCAGCTTCCCCCAGCTGGAGACACTGACCCTCAACAAGTGCTCACTGCAAACCCTGCCCACCTCGATATTCAACATGCCCAAGCTGTCCTCCCTGGACCTGTCCGAATGCAACATTGCGCTTTCACCGCAAAGTGCCCGCGCACTCGAGGACTTGAAAGACATCGAGTTCATCGACCTGAGCAACAACCCCCTCGGCCACGCACCGGATGTGAGCCAGCTTCGTCAATTGAGCTCACTGCACCTGCGCAATGCTCAACTGCATCACGTCCCCGAAGGGGTGTTCCAGGAGTCGTCGGTGTTGCACACCCTGGACCTGAGCAACAACCACATCGAACAGTTGCCGGCGTCTCTCCTGGAAATTTCATACACCCTCGACAGCGATTCAGACCTGCGCGGCAACCCGTTGTCGCCACACAGCCTGGCGTTGCTCAGGGAGTATTACCGGCGTACAGGCTTTGCTTTCCATGTCGAGGCAGCCAGGCAGGACGCCGAGGGCAACCCACTGATCCCACCCTTGGGTCGGGAAGAAGAGTGAAGCCTGTATTCAGCCGCGTTCCGACGGCACCGACGACAGTTCGAACGGGCTGCTGCTGCGCCGCTGGTTGCGGTCTTCACGGGGGGTGGCGCCGAAGAAGTTGCGGTAGGCGCTGGAGAAATGCGGCCCCGAGGAGAAGCCGCACGACAGGCCGATCTGGATGATCGACTTGCTGGTTTGCATGAGCATCTGGCGGGCCTTGTTCAGGCGCAGTTCCAGGTAGTACTGGCTGGGGACGCGGTTGAGGTATTGCTTGAAGATGCGCTCGAGTTGTCGTCGCGACACGCACACGTGCTGGGCAATTTCGTCGGTGGTCAGCGGTTCCTCGATGTTGGCTTCCATCAGCAACACCGCCTGGGTCAGCTTCGGATGGCTGGAGCCCAGGCGGTTTTGCAGCGGGATGCGTTGGCGCTCGCCGCCTTCGCGGATGCGCTCCACCACCAGTTCTTCGGACACCGCGCCAGCCAGTTCGGCGCCGTGGTCACGGGCCAGCACCGCCAGCAGCAGGTCGAGCACCGACATGCCCCCGCAGGCGGTGAGACGGTCGCGGTCCCAGTCGAACAGATGGCTGGTGGCGATGACCTTGGGGAAACGCTCGGCAAAATCATCCTGCCAACGCCAGTGCACGGCGGCGCGGTAGCCGTCGAGCAGGCCGAGCTGGGCAAGCGGATAGACACCGGCCGACAGACCACCGATCACACACCCGGCCCGCACCAACTGCTTGAGCGCCGTGCTCAGTTGCGAGGCAATGACGGTGGGTGGTTCATCCGCCAGCAGGAACAGCTTCTGGAAACCTTCGAGCTTGCCGGCCCACGGCTCGCCCGGCAGTTGCCAGGCATTGTCAGTGGGAGGTTCGGCCTGCAGGAACGACAGCTCGTAGACCACCTCCGGATGCACCCGCTGGGCAACGCGCAAGGCCTCCTCAGCCAGCGCAAGCGTCAAGGCTTTTGTGCTGGGCCAAATCAGGAAACCAATTTTGTGGGCGGTCATGGGAGTGCTATCCGAAGCCAGTAACAGTAATGAAGACAAGGGCCAATGCTAGCCCGTAATCGAGTACAAATCTCAAAAACGATGCATATCCAATGTGGGAGGGGGCTTGCCCCCTCCCACAGGGGTTACCTATTCACAGGAGGTCATTATTTCAGGCTGCCGGACAGGAACTGTTGAAGGCGCTCGGACTGCGGGTTCACCAGCACTTCCCGCGGGTTGCCACGCTCTTCGACGATGCCTTTGTGCAAGAACACCAACTGGTTCGACACCTCACGGGCAAAGCCCATTTCGTGGGTCACCACCACCATGGTGCGGCCTTCCTGGGCCAGGTCCTGCATCACTTTGAGCACTTCGCCGACCAGTTCCGGGTCCAGCGCCGAGGTGGGTTCGTCGAACAGCATCACCTCCGGCTCCATCGCCAGGGCGCGGGCGATGGCCACGCGTTGCTGCTCGCCGCCGGACATGTGGCCGGGGAACGCATCCTTGCGATGGCCCACGCCGACCTTGGCCAGGTAGTGTTCGGCTTTTTCACGGGCGTCTTTCTTCGACATGCCCAGCACGTGCACCGGCGCTTCCATCACGTTTTCAAGCGCGGTCATGTGCGACCACAGGTTGAAATGCTGGAACACCATGGACAGGCGCGAACGCATGCGCTGCAACTGTTTAGGATCGGCAGCCTTCATGGCGCCGTCCTTGTTGGCCACCAGCTTCAACTCTTCGTTGTTGAGCAGGATCTTGCCGGCGTGGGGTTGCTCCAGCAGGTTGATGCAGCGCAAAAAGGTACTTTTGCCCGAACCACTGGAACCGATGATGCTGATCACATCACCGGCCGCAGCGGCCAGGGACACGCCTTTGAGCACTTCATGACTGCCATAGCGTTTATGCAGGTCTTGGACTTCAAGTTTGTACATGCGGTCGGTTCTCACAAAAACAGGTGGTCAGTCGTTGAGCAAGCGCCCGTGACGCAGCGCTTCGCGCCCCGCCACCTTGGCCAGCCAGAAACCCGCTTGGGCATAACGTAGCCGTTCAACGGCAAACAGCACCCCCGAGGTGCCCGCGCAGATCGTGCTGACGCGGTCTTCCAGGGGGTCAATCACTTCAAAAATCGGCTCGCCTTTTTCGACCACATCACCGGCTTTACGCAGGTAACTGATCACCCCGGCATGGGGCGCGAACAACAATTCGGTGCCTTCAAACGGCAGGCCTTCGCACGGCTCGTACAGTGGCGCCGGCCATTCGCCCTTGATCAGGCCCTGCTCGGCCAGGAACGCGAGGATGCCTTCGGCGTGGAAGATCGCTTCGTCGCGGCCCGTGTCAGCCTGGCCACCCAACTCCAGCGTCGTCGCCAGGCAGGCCAGCGGGACCTGTGCCTCGGGAAATGCCTGGGACAAGCGCAGCCACGGCAGCGAGCAGGCTTCATCAAACGAACTGCCGCCGGAGTCTTCCGCCAGCAGGCCGACCTTCACATTCAAATGCGCCGACAGCGAACGCCACTGCGGCCAGTGCTGCGGCAGTGCATACATGTGCAGTGCGGCTTCGGCGTCGCAATGCAGGTCGAGCACCACATCGGCGGTGCAGGCGTGGCTCAGCAAGATGCGCTGCATGCCTTGCAACTGGCTGCTTGGCTCGGGCAACGCGCGGAGTACATCGCTCATCGCCTGACGGATCAAACGCACATTGGCGTGGGGGTCATCACCCAACCTGTCGCTGAGCAACGCGGCAACTGGCTCGCTCAACTCGACAAAATCACGGTTGAAGTTCTTGCCACTGCCCACCTCGAAACGCCCCTGGTGGCTGCCTTGCAGCAGTTGGCCCAGGCCCATCGGGTTGGCGACTGGCACCAGCTCGATCACGCCATTGAGCGCACCTTGCTGTTCCAGTTCGACGAGACGCTTTTTCAGCTCCCACGCGGCGCGCATGCCGGGCAATTCGTCGGCGTGCAGGCTGGCCTGGATATAGGCCTTGCGCTCGCCCTTGCCGAAACGGAACACGCTCAGTTGGCGCTCGCAGCCCAGGTGACCCCAGGGCAACCGGTGATCGATACGTTCCATATCAGTGCTTCCGTGGCGCCAGGTAGCTCAGCCAGCGGCGCTCGGCCAACTTGAACAGGCGCACCAGGATGAAGGTCAGGCACAGGTAGAACACGCCGGCGGTGATATAAGCTTCGAACGGCAGGTAGAACTGCGCGTTCACCGTGCGTGCGGCACCAGTGATGTCGATCAGGGTGACGATGGAGGCCAGGCTGGTGGTCTGCAGCATCATGATCACTTCGTTGCTGTACTGCGGCAGCGCACGGCGCAGGGCCGACGGCAGCAGGATGCGGCGATACAGCTTGTAGCGCGACATACCCATGGCCTTGGCCGCCTCGATCTCGCCATTGGGCGTGGCCTTGAGGCTGCCGGCAATGATCTCGGCGGTGTAGGCGCTGGTGTTGATCGCAAACGCCAGGCACGCGCAGAAGGTGGCGCTGGACAGCAGCGGCCACAGGAAGCTTTCGCGCACGGCGTCAAACTGGGCCAGGCCGTAGTAGATCAAGAACAGCTGCACCAGCATCGGCGTGCCGCGAATCACGTAGGTATAGAGCCAGGCCGCACCATTGACGATCGGCTGCTTGGACACGCGCATCAGGCCCAGGGGCAAGGCCGCGAGCAGGCCGAAGAACAGCGAGATGGCGAGCAGTTTGAGGGTGGTCACCAGGCCGCCGAGGTACAGCGGCATGGCCTCCCAGATGACGTTGTAGTCGAAGATCATAGATCAGCCGCCCTTACGCCTACCGAGTAGCGCTTCTCAAGATGACGCAGGGCCAGCAACGACACGCTGGTGATCACCAGGTACATCGCCGCCACCGCGAGGAAGAAGGTAAAAGGCTCGCGGGTGGCGTCTGCCGCCTGTTTGGCCTTGAACATCATGTCTTGCAGGCCCACCACCGAAATCAGCGCAGTGGCCTTGGTGAGAACCAGCCAGTTGTTGGTGAACCCGGGGATTGCCAGCCGGATCATCTGCGGCACCATCACCCGGAAGAACACCTGGAAGCTGCTCATGCCATACGCCAGGCCGGCCTCGGCCTGGCCCTTGGGAATGGCCATGAAGGCGCCACGGAAGGTTTCCGAGAGGTAGGCGCCAAAGATGAAACCCAGGGTGCCGATACCGGCGGCCAAGGGGTTCAAGTCGATATAGTCGTCGTAGCCCAGCATCGGCGCGACGCGGTTGAGCAGGTCCTGGCCGCCGTAGAAAATCAGCAGGATCAGCACCAGGTCGGGGATCCCGCGGATCACCGTGGAGTACAAGTCACCCAGCCAGGCCAACCAGCGCACCGGCGACAGGCGTAACGCGACCCCGATCAGACCCAGAACAATGGCCAAGGCCATGGACGACAAGGCGAGCTGAAGCGTCAACCATGCGCCATCGAGGATGACGGCCCCGTAGCCTTTCAACATGATTCAGGTCCTCGAAAAGGGGGGATGAAAAAATGGCGCAAACCGCAGGAATTCTGTTGCTTGCGCCATTTGGGACAGACCGCTGCGACGAGTTACTTGGCGTCAGCGCCGTAGATATCGAAGTCGAAGTACTTGTCCTGGATTTTCTTGTACTCACCGTTGGCACGGATCGCGGCAATAGCTGCGTTGATGCGGTCCAGGTTTTCCTTGTCGCCCTTGCGTACCGCGATACCGACGCCGTCGCCGAAGTACTTGACGTCGGTGAACGCCGGGCCTACGAACGCGTAGCCTTTGCCAGCAGGGGTTTTCAGGAAACCGTCCTGCAGCAGGGTAGCGTCAGCCACGGTGCCATCGAGGCGACCGGCTTCCACGTCCAGGTAGATTTCGTTCTGCGAGCTGTAAGGCACCACGGTGGCGCCTTTCGGAGCCAGGACTTCCTTGGCGAAACGATCGTGGATCGAACCGCGCTGCACACCGATTTTCTTGCCCTTCAATTCATCCAGGCTGTCGCTGACGGTAGTGCCTTCCTTCAACACCAGGCGCGCCGGGGTCAGGTAGTAGCGGGTGGTGAAGTCCACGGACTTCTTGCGGTCCTCCGTGATGGACATGGACGACAGGATCGCGTCGATCTTGCGCACTTTCAGCGCCGGGATCAGGCCGTCGAACTCCTGCTCGACCCAGGTGCACTTGACCTTCATCTCTGCGCACAGGGCGTTGCCGATGTCGTAGTCAAAACCGACGATACTGCCATCCGGCGCCTTCGAGGCAAACGGAGGGTAAGCCGCTTCGATACCAATCTTCAGTGGCTTTTCATCAGCGAAAGCCTGCATGGACAGCACGGACAGCGCCAGGGCGCCCAACAGCACGAGTTTCTTCATCTTGGGACTCCATCGGTATAGGGCAAAACAGCAGTATGAGCCATGGCCCACGATGCGGCGTAAGGGAAACCGAATAGCGGTGCTGCGTCCGACACCGATTCAACACCGGAGACGACGAGCGAGTGATCGGCATTCTAACGACAGGCTGGAAGCCGATATTTCCTCAATGCGACAACAATTTACAGAAGCACCGAGAAAGCGGTTCCAGCTCATTGACAGCCTCTGGATTTTATGCAGAGACAAAAGACATTAAACCTGTAGACGCTGCAAATTGCGGGCCTATTATTCGCAAACCCTTCTGGCACGGCAAGTCTGGCGTTTAATCTTATTTCCAGGGGTGTCTGGAATGGGGTTTTTCGGAGCAGAGGCGTAGCGCATTGCCTCAGGTTTGGGCGCGAGGTTACACATTCAGCGCTCGCGGTAACATTCAGAAACGCCCTACACGAAAAACCGATATTTATTGATCTGCCGCAGACCCCATGTGGGAGGGGGCTTGCCCCCGATAGCGGTGGATCAGCGCCAAATATGTCTACTGACACACTGCCATCGGGGGCAAGCCCCCTCCCACATTTGATCTCCATTGGTTTCAAGATCCCACAAAAAAGCCCCATCCGGCTTACACCGGGTGGGGCTTTATCCGACTATCCCGCCTTACGCGACGTTCATGGTCTTGTGCGTCTCGATCAGATGCGCCACCACACCTGGGTCCGCCAGCGTGGAGATATCCCCCAACCCGTCGTACTCAGCCGTGGCAATCTTGCGCAGGATGCGCCGCATGATTTTCCCCGAACGGGTCTTCGGCAAGCCCGGCGCCCACTGGATCACATCCGGCGAAGCAATCGGCCCGATTTCCTTGCGCACCCAGTTTTTCAGCTCCAGGCGCAGCGCTTCGTTGGGCTCTTCGCCATTTTTGAGGGTGACATACACATAGATGCCCTGCCCCTTGATGTCGTGCGGAACCCCCACCACCGCCGCTTCGGCGACTTTGGGGTGGGCAACCATGGCGCTTTCGATCTCGGCGGTGCCCATGCGGTGGCCGGACACGTTCAGCACGTCGTCCACGCGGCCGGTAATCCAGTAGTAACCGTCCTCGTCACGGCGCGCACCGTCACCGGTGAAGTACATGCCACGGAAGGTCTTGAAATAGGTGTCGACAAAGCGGTCATGGTCGCCGTACAGGGTACGCGCCTGGCCTGGCCACGAATCGAGGATCACCAGGTTGCCTTCGGCCGCGCCTTCGATCAGGTTGCCGAGGTTGTCCACCAATGCCGGCACCACGCCGAAGAACGGCCGTGCCGCCGAACCCGGCTTGAGCGCATGAGCCCCCGGCAGCGGGCTCATCATGTTGCCGCCGGTTTCGGTCTGCCACCAGGTATCAACAATCGGGCAACGGGATTGGCCGACGTTCTTGTAGTACCAGTCCCAGGCCTCCGGGTTGATTGGCTCGCCCACCGAACCGAGCAGGCGCAGGCTGCTGCCATCGGCGCCTTCCACGGCAGCGGTGCCGGAGGCCATCATGGCGCGGATCGCGGTTGGGGCGGTGTAGAGGATGTTGACCTTGTGCTTGTCGACGATCTTCGCCACCCGGGTGATGTCCGGGTAGTTCGGCACGCCCTCGAACAGCACGGTGGTCGCGCCGTTGGACAACGGTCCGTAGACAATATAAGTGTGGCCGGTGACCCAGCCGACATCGGCGGTGCACCAGTAGATTTCGCCCGGGCGGTAGTCGAACACGCGCTCGTGGGTCAGGCCGGCGTACAACAGGTAGCCGCCGGTGGTGTGCTGCACGCCCTTGGGCTTGCCGGTGGAACCGGAGGTGTAGAGGATGAACAGCGCTTCTTCAGCGCCCATCTCTTTGGGCGCACACACTGTGCCCGCCACTTTCATCAGGTCTTCGTACCAGATGTCGCGGTGCTGGTTCCACTTGATCTGGCCGTTGGTGCGCTTGCACACGATGACTTTCTGGATGCTGCTGGTTTCCGGGTTGGTCAGGGCGTCGTCGACGTTGGCCTTCAGCGGAATCTTCTTACCGGCACGGATGCCCTCGTCAGCAGTGATCACCACCTTCGACTTACAGTCGATGATGCGACCGGCCAGGGCCTCTGGCGAGAAACCGCCAAACACCACGGAGTGAATCGCACCGATGCGGGTACAGGCCAGCATGGCCACCACGGCTTCGGGGATCATCGGCATATAGATAGTCACCACGTCGCCACGGTGCACATCCTGGCCACGCAGGGCGTTGGCGAATTTGCAGACTTCTTCGTGCAGCTCGCGGTAAGTGATGTTGCGGCTCTCGGCAGGGTCGTCGCCCTCCCAGATGATCGCGATCTGGTCGCCACGCTCGGCGAGGTGACGGTCCAGGCAGTTGTAGGAAACGTTCAGGGTGCCATCGGCGAACCACTTGATGTCGACGTGGTGATCGTCGAAAGAGGTCTGCTTCACCGTGGTGAAAGGCTTGATCCAGTCAAGACGCTTGGCTTGCTCGCGCCAGAAGCCATCGGGGTTGACCACCGACTGCTGGTACATGGCCTTGTAGGTCGCCTCGTCGGTCAGCGTGTTGGCTGCTACTTCGGGGCGAACGGGGTACAGGGAAGCCGCACTCATCTTTCTTACCTCGGTGACATAGTTGTTTTTGTATGGCCCTGTTGTAGCCGGGGCAGCCCTATAGAACCATTCGACGATGGTAGTAACAAGCCCCTACAAATTGCCCTGATATCTCCGTTTGCGGCTCTGGCCCGCGGGCTGTGGCGCTTTGCGGCTTTGTGAAAAAAGCTTTACCACCGGATTGTTACAAAAACCGCCAATAGTGTTTATCAAAAGCACGGGTATATGAATATAACCCGGGAGCCTAAAATCACTTCCGCCAACACGGCACTTTAGTTAAATACAGCAGTGATTAACAACGCAACAGCCCCCACGAAGGCAACGTTAATCCGAACTTCCCAACTCTTGAGTTACACACGTGGCCTCACAAGGGCCCCGTGACCCCTTTCGCCCTGAAGAAGGTAAATAGAGAAATGAAAGCTTTAGTAGTTATGGCCCTCAGCAGCTTGTGCGCCACCGCCGCCCTGGCCGACGAAGCCCCGACTGACGTAGCTGGCAGCAACCCTCCGATCGTTGAAGACTACACTTACAGCACCCATCTGGACGTGGCAAAAGTACTGTCCATGAGCAGTATTCCGGAAGTGTGCGAAGTGGTACCGGTGAAGATGGAATATGAAGACTCGCAAGGTCAGCGGCATATTCTTAATTACCACGTGATGGGCAATGGTTGTTCTAACGGCTAATCACTTGGTTAGTTTGAACGTATTCGCCGCAAGAAATCGTTCTTGCGGCAAAGCACCGACCCCGCCCAAATGTGGGAGGGGGCTTGCCCCCGATAGCGCTAGCTGCCACACCGCACCTATAAAAGCCTGACGCACCACGCCGCTCCTCCCCCCACAAAAAACATCCCACCGCCCGTCAAAAAAATCCAACCCCGGCAAAGCCTTGTAAACCCGCACTCTGGCCGAAAAACACGCCATTCTGGCCGCTCTCCGTGACCATCCGCCTCAACACAAACCGGTTTTTTTCCCCTACAATGCGCGGGTAAATCGGGCCTGCAATATCCCTTTACACAGGGATGAAGAGCCAGACCTGAGGCATCCCGCAGGAGCAAGCAACCACCGCTCCGCACCTCAAGCCTCACGCAGAGCACCCGTAAGCCTATTCCGTTTAATGCGTGCGCTAGCTGCAACAAACGATTCCTTAAGATCCACCGCGGCCTCAGGGCCGTGTGAACACCCAACCATCCGGTTTCACACGGGCACCTTTGAGCCCTCACGCAGGAGACGACACGTCATGCTGAGCTGGGACGAATTCGACAAAGAAGAAGAAGGCGAAGTAGCCACCAAAGGCGCCAACGCCGGCCACGCCACCGAAGCCAACATGGACCGCCTCGACGGTGCCGGCGCTGCCGCGGCCATCGAAGCCCGCGCCGTCACCGCCAGTGACTCCGCCGCCATCGTCCGCGCCAAGGCCGCCCTCGACAAACTCGACGTCGCCGAAGGCCTCGCCGAACTCGAAGGCGCCTCCGCCCGCGTCGCCGTTGACGAAAAGCGCATGATCAACTGCCGCGCCGACCTCAACCAACTCGTGCCGTTCAAGTACGACTGGGCCTGGCAGAAGTACCTCGACGGCTGCGCCAACCACTGGATGCCGCAAGAGGTCAACATGACCGCCGACATCGCCCTGTGGAAAAACCCCGAAGGCCTGACCGACGACGAACGCCGCATCGTCATGCGCAACCTCGGCTTCTTCTCCACCGCCGACTCCCTGGTCGCCAACAATCTGGTGCTGGCCGTGTATCGCCTGATCACCAACCCGGAGTGCCGCCAGTACATCCTGCGCCAGGCCTTCGAAGAAGCGATCCACACCCACGCCTACCAGTACTGCATCGAATCCCTGGCGATGGATGAAGGCGAGATCTTCAACATGTACCACGAGATCCCATCGGTCGCCAAAAAGGCCGCCTGGGGCCTGAAGTACACCCGCTCGATCTCCGATCCGAAGTTCGAAACCGGCACCGTCGAAACCGACAAAGAGCTGCTGCGCAACCTGGTCGCCTACTACTGCGTCCTGGAAGGCATCTTCTTCTACTGCGGCTTCACCCAGATCCTGTCCATGGGCCGTCGCAATAAAATGACCGGCGTCGCCGAGCAGTTCCAGTACATCCTGCGTGACGAGTCGATGCACCTGAACTTCGGTATCGATGTGATCAACCAGATCAAAATCGAAAACCCGCATTTGTGGGATGCCGAGATGAAGGAAGAAGCGACCCAGATGATCCTGCAAGGGACTCAACTGGAGATCGAATACGCTCGCGACACTATGCCTCGCGGTGTATTGGGCATGAACGCAGCGATGATGGAGGACTACCTCAAGTTCATCGCTAACCGTCGTTTGTCGCAGATTGGTCTGAAAGAAGAGTATCCAGGGACGACTAACCCGTTCCCTTGGATGAGCGAGATTATGGACTTGAAGAAAGAGAAGAATTTCTTTGAGACTCGGGTTATTGAGTATCAGACAGGTGGTGCGCTGAGCTGGGATTGATTCCTACCTCAAACCAAGCCCTAGGAATAGATAGCCCCCGCTTCAGGGGGCTTTTTTAAACATCAACAACTAAAAATTCAGCCAGCAAACTTATAAATATTAAAACTAAACTCTAAAAATTCACTACTGGACTGCCAATACTCTCCAAGAACGCCGAATACTGATCTGGATCCTTTTCCTTCATTTTATTCAAAATAAACTGAGCGGATCGTTTCATCTCCGGCACATCAATTGGATTAATACTTCGCTCAAAAACCCCCGCCAAATGAGAGTACTCGTTGTGAATTCTTTCTGTGAGCATTGACGATTTACTATCACTCCCAAAAAACCGCTCCAATTTATTGTTATCCTTTTCGTTGGCATTGGGATATTTAAAGTACAAGAAAGCCTCCAGAAACTTCCTAGCATTATTTCCGTAATTATAATAACACTCATGCTCTTGCTCTGCAGGCACATCTGATGCGTTAGCGCATTTAAAAACCTGATGAAACAGATAGTTAAATTCCGTAACATATGACTTTAAATATCCGGGCATAACCCTAAGACTACTTTTGCCACCCGAGTTTTCAATTATAAAATACCTTCGCTCCTGACTGACACCATTCACATCCAATGGAGCCAACCGCTTTAGGTACTTTAAAAAATCCAAATTATGAGTTGAAATGAATAATTGAGAATAATTTCCAGCAGCGACAATCTCACTACTAATAAGACTAAAAATGAAAAAAATATGATTGCTATCCAAACTCGAAATCGGATCATCAATATAGATGACTGGCTTGAACCCCTTAGTTTCAATGTCGTGAAGTTTTGCCATAAAATAACAAAATGCAATAAGACTACACTCCCCCTCACTCAAGTGATGCGCCTTGGCTCCGTTTCGTATAACCTCAAACTTAAATCCACCCTCTATCTCTTCAGACTTCAAAGACAACGCTCTATGACCAAAGAAATCATTCAAGTAAATATTTACGCGATCGGCGCCTTTACTTTCGTCCTTTAATTCAGCTTTCAGAGAAACAATTTCAGCTGAAATCCTGTCCACATCAACTTTAGCCGCAGTCAAATCCACATTTTTCTTATTACGATTTTCTTCAAGCGCAGCTATATTTTTTTTCTCATCCAAAAACTTTATATCCGAAACAAACCTAAAGACATCTCTCAATTTCAACGAGGTTTGAGCGCGTTTTTTTTCACCGGATAAATCGCTGGTGAATTTATTTGAAGCAGCTCGATAGTTCTCTAGCTTATCGTAGACATTTGAAACGTCACCACTCACATCCTCAATAGGTAATAGTTCTTTACCGTGAAATATATCCTTAAGTCTTTCCTTCAACGACTCAGCTAGCGCATCCAGACTTTCAACATATTTACCAGACAAGCCTCTCAGTTCCAGTTCAGCCTCCAGCACACCCTCTCTGAAAGTTGAGTAGTATTGAGAAACATCTATTTTCCCATCAACCTTGAACCTGCTTTGTTCGGACTCAATAGTTGACAGCAGTTGACCTATACGTCCGCGAAGCTCTTCAGATTCCTTATTAAAATGAAGATCTAACTTCTCCCATAAGTCATCAGGTAATGGCGCACCACAGAAACCACAGTCAGTTCTAACTGACTGGTGCAATCTCCTCCCTTTCCTAACCCAATCCTCTAAAAGATTATCCTCAAGTAACTCTCTCAACGGCTGAGTAACCGTTATTTTCCCTTCGACCAATTGCTTTGTTTTAAAATATAACGTTGAAAACATAGGTTCAGGAAACGAAAAAGATGAAATCTCAGCTTTCACCTCATCTCGTAACAAAGACTCTAGCTCTGGCACCTTAGCTTCTTCAACACAGGTGAATCCGGCCTTAAGAACCTCGTCAATATCTTTGTTCAACTTGGGAGCATTATAGGTAGCATCACCATAAAGTCGATTATGCTTAATCCCCGTCGCTTTATTATTAGCCTTATCCGAAACTTTTGACTCAAGAGCAGCGACCGCTGACTCAGCTGCTTTCTTAGCGACAAGATATTCAGCCAATGCGGAATTATAAATACCAATCTTCCCACTAACCCCATCAACTCCTAGTTCAGCCTCTCGTGCCTGTATCTCAAGCTCCAATCGATTATTATCATCTCCCAATATTGCAAATGAATTTACACTTTGCTCATCATCCACGATAAATCTTAAATTCTCCTTAACAAAGTCCTCATTAAAAACTCGGACCTTACCCTGAGAATAAGGGATTTGAGTTTCATTAAAAAGACCGCCTGAAGAAAGCTCAAATTCAAATTTCGGCGCTTGGTACTTATCAGATATAACCCCCAATTCAAGAGACCTAAATATTCTAGACAAAGTAGTTTTTCCGGAATAATTTCTGCCATAGAGAATATTGACTGTTTTAAAATCGCTTGGGCGTCCACTTCCATCTTTAACCGTGGAGTCCCAATCAAAATCTGAATATACCGCCATACCCTTGATTTTCTTTATTTTTTTGAACATCCAATAGTTACTCTTATTAAATAAAAACTCGAAATTGGTTTTCTCAGTCACCTCAAATTTATGAGGTAGTCGCAATCCAGCCCAAGACCACTCATATCAAAGTGCCTTCAGTGCGTCTGGGGAGCATAGTCCAGAAACCTGCAGTTCGGGGGGCAGGCTCAGAAAACCTGTTACAAAATCTGAAGCTTGACCATCAAGGTGCTAACTCATAACCTTCCCCCTCCGGCGCCTAAGAAACGCCTCAAGTAGCGGCCTGACCGCTCCCGAAAGATGTGGTTTTTTTGTGCCTACGGTTTTTTCGTGGGCGTAGAAAAAACTCTGCTATGCCGGGAGTGGGCTAATACAAGACCCGAAAGGGGAATATGTCCGGCCTTCTACTTGGGGTTTCTTAACTCCCGGCGCCTTAGCCCTAAGAAAGCTATCAAGTAGAGGTAATGGAAATGCCTGAATCTGCCTGCGCAACCTCACAAACGTTCCTCCTCACGGAGGTGCGTCATGCATGACCCTTTTTCTCCCGCCGTATTCATTCGTCAAAAACAACCTCTCCACGCCCTCCTCCTGGAAAACCAACCTTGGTTCTGCGCTCGCGATCTTGGGCGTTTGATGGGCCAATATCTGGGTGAGCGAACGACTCGCAAGCTAGATGAAGATCAACGCAGAACGTTAAAACTACTGTTCCACGGTCAGCCGGAAGAAATGCTGATGATCAGCGAGTCCGGTGCTTACGCACTGCTGGTCTATCACTACACGCCGGGGAATCGCCTACTACGTAGCTGGCTCACCCATGAAGTGGTGCCAACCTTGAGGGACGAGCGTCAGTCCCTAACGGTTGAGCGGCCACTATTGAGCATGCTGGACTGGCCAGAGATGTCGCTGAACCTGCTGCACTGGCAGGATGAAGGTTGGATACGGCTTCGGGATATGCCGGATCTGTTAGTGAATCGAACCTATCGGAGAGAGGCCGCGAAAACCCCGTGGTGGCGAAAGCTCACTCAACCTTTCCGAATGAAGCCGCGACTTTACTAGTAGTAGACGACCGCCCAATCCCACAAGACCGTAGGAAATTTCGTATACGCAATAATGGCTACTCAGTATCGTCCGAGGGTTTTCTACCCTCGGCGGCTGTATGGACATTACGAAAGACAAAACGGACTGGAGCGACGCGGAGCTGGCAGCTGCGGTCGAGGCGTACCTAAAGATGTTGGCCTGGGAAAAGAGGGGCCAACCTTTCAACAAAGCCCTCGAAAACCGCCTTCTACACGAAGGCCCGGTGGCAGGCCGTGCAAAGGGTTCCATCGAATTCCGCATGCAAAATATCTCCACCGTGCTTGTGCGTATGGGCTGGGACCGCATCGAAGGCTATAAGCCAGCGAAGAACGTAGGCTCAGGCGTCGAACAACGCATCCGCCAAGCGCTTGCCGCGCAGGGTGTATTCGAATCCGAAGACGCGGCCCAAACAGCAGACGAGCAAACGCTTATCCGCCGCGCGTCCAAACTGCAGCAACAACCTTTCACTCAGCTACCGGACGGCATTGCCCAGCCGCTGAAGGTCTCGACCGTCAGCACCGCCTTTGTCCGCGATCCAAAGGTGCGCGCCTGGGTGCTAAAAGAAGCCAAGGGCATCTGCGAAGGCTGCGGCTCTAACGCGCCGTTCGAGGTCGACGGCTTGCCATTTCTTGAAGTACATCACGTCAAGCACCTCGCCCAGAAGGGTTCGGATCGCATCACCAATGCTGTAGCCTTGTGCCCCAATTGCCATCAGCGTTGTCACCGAAGGGCTTTACGCCAGAGTCGGAAGATTGGCACGGGAGTAGACTCCTGCTGTCACAGCTGATGCACACTCAAAAAATACCCGATAGGACCGAGGCCAACCCGTGAACCCAGACATGCTCGAAGCCGGCCCCGCTGACGCCAAAGTACTTTCCGTCTTTGACTTCGACGGCACCCTGACCCACCACGACAGTTTCGTGCCCTTCCTCAAGTTTGCCTTTGGCCCCGGTGAGTTCTACGGCCGGATGGTCAAGCTGGCGGTGCCGGGGCTGCGCTTTCTGGTGCGGCAGATCAGCCGGGATGAGTTGAAGGCGCAGTTGATCCGCACCTTTATGACAGGGGTGGAGAAGGCATGGGTGCAACAGAAAGCCGAGGAGTATTGCCAGAAGACCTGGGCGCGGCTGATGCGGCCGACAGGGGTGTTATCGGTGGAGCAGGAGTTGGGCTCCGGGGCGGAGGTCACGTTGTGTTCGGCGTCGCCGGCATTGGTGTTACAGCCGTTTGCCAATCGCCTGGGGATCAAGCTGATCGGCACGGAGCTTGAGGTGGTCGACGGGGTGTTGACCGGCAAGCTCACAGGGAATAATTGCCGGTGCGAGAACAAGGTGCTGCGGCTTGAGGCGGTGTATGGGGATTTGGGCGAGTATCGGTTGCGGGCATGGGGCGATACGCGTGGGGATCGGGAGTTGCTGGCGGCGGCGCAGGATGCGCATTTTCGGCATTTTCATGCGAAAAAGAAGCGGGCTCGGTTGCAGCGGTGATGCGAGTGGGGTTGGCAGATACTCGCTAGGCGCCTATCCAGTTTTCCACAATCAAGCCATTTACGCGCTTGAACTCACCTTCATTGTTAGTCACCAACACCAAGCCTGAGCTTCTAGCGTGCCCGGCAATGTGTAGGTCATTGACGCCGATAGGCGTGCCCTTTTTCTCCAGGTCTGAACGGATCGAGCCGTAGTGAAAAGCCGCCTTGTCGTCGTAGCTAAGGACATCGAGCCGGGAAGAGAAGTCTTCCACGGCGCGCGTGTTTTTTTCTACAAGCTGACTCTTTAATAGGGGTCAATCATCCAATTCACCCCTCCTGATAGCTACTTGTTGCTTCCTACTATCAGGAAAACGCTAATGCACTCTGAAATTCGCTAACAAATTGGCTATCCGCGTTGAAAACGATAACGGTCCGTAGAGACGCGAAATGAGGTCGTGGGCTCGACAGGGAACCTGGGCGATCCCTTCGCAGCCTCGCCGAAGCTCGACAGCTCCCACATTTGATCTTCGCCGAGCCCAGATCCGTGTTTGGCAGGAGGTCTATGCCGTGGCTTTGAGGTCCACGCCCAACGCCGTCGCAAAGGCTTTTACCATCGGGCTGCGCGGGGCGTTGTGGCGCAGGATGAGGTTGAAGGCGGTGCTCAAGTGCACTTGCTCCGGGCACAATGCCCGTAGGCGCCCTTCTCTTACCAAGGGCGTGGCGTAGTGTTCGGGCAAGAAGCCGAGGAAACGGCCAGTAAGGATCAGGATCGCGACGGCTTCGACTTGTGAGGCCGACGCGGACTGGCTGTCATAGTTGACGAAGTTGGCCTTGTCGCGGTGGATCGCATACCGATGGTTCACCACTTCGTATTGGCGCAAGACATCGGGCGTGAGGTCGTTTGCGTCGAAGAGTGGGTGTCCTACGGCACAGTAAGCGTGGGCCTTTTCCTCATACAGCGGGAAATAGTCGAATTCTTCACGGCGCTGGTACACCGGCACGATGCCGACGATCAAGCGCCCTTCCACCACGCCGCGTTCAACTTCGTCCAATTGTGAGGCATGCAGGCGCAATCTAATCTTTGGCGATTCGCTATGTAATTTCCCCAACGCGGCAATGAGCGGGGAATTAACGTCGGACGCCGTGTTATCAATAACCCCCACACTAAGGTCACCAATAAGCTCGTTCTGCGCCGAACTAAGCTTGTCGCGAAAACTGTCCACCGAGGTAAATAACTCGATGGACGCCTGATACACCAACTTGCCTTCTTCGGTCAGCCCAAACCCTTCGCGACCCCGGGTGCACAGGCGCATGCCGATGCGAATCTCAAGGTCGGAGATCTGTTTGCTGATCGCCGCCAGGCCCACGTTCAGCTCGTTTTGCGCGGCGCTGAAGCCGCCGGCTTCGACCACGGCCATGAACACGCGCAGCAATTTGAAGTCCAGCCCGCTCAGTTGCAGGGGCGGTCTTGTGCCGGGTTTGGGTGGCAGGTTTCCAGAAGTGGAAAGTGGGGTTTCCATAATACGCGTTGACCTCAAGTGCCATATTCAACAGGCTTCAACCCAATCCTTGAACATAGCCAGGCGGCGATAATGAACATAAACATCCGCCCTTGGCAACCTTGAATACGGCGCGTCAGATGCTGGTTCAGTCTAGTTGAAAACTTATTTTTACTGCCTCCGACTCTTCTAAAAACAAGCGTGAGGAACAACCATGTCCCAGCCCACCGACCGCCTTTGGGGCGCTCGTTTCAAGACCGGCCCGTCTGCTGCATTGGCCGCGTTGTCGCGTTGCCCTGAGCGCTATTTCCGCCTGACACCCTACGACCTGGCCGGCTCCCGTGCCCATGCCCGTGAGTTGCAGCGCGCGGGCTTGCTGGATGAATCGGAAACCCTGCGCACCCTGGCGGCTTTGGACGAGATCGGTGCGAATTTCGCCGCCGGTAACCTGCATCCGACCCAGGATGACGAGGACGTACACACCTTCATCGAACGCGTATTGACCGAGCGCCTTGGTGCCCTGGGCGGAAAATTGCGCGCCGGGCGTTCGCGTAACGATCAGACCGCCAACGATTTGCGCCTTTTCCTACGGGACCATGCGCGCACCATCACCACTGAAGTACTGGGTTTGCAGCAGGCGCTGGTGGATCAGGCCGAGCAGCATATCGAGAGCATTTGCCCCGGCTTCACCCACTTGCAGCAGGCGCAGCCGATTGTGTTCGCCCACCACTTGTTGGCCCATGCCCAATCGATGTTGCGGGATGTACAGCGTTTGGTGGATTGGGATGCGCGCACGGCGTTGTCGCCACTGGGTGCGGCGGCAATGGCCGGTTCGGCGATTGCGCGGCAACCGGAGCATTCGGCCAGGGAAATGGGCTACACCGGGCCGTGCGAAAACTCCATCGACGCGGTGGCCAGCCGTGACCATGTAGCGGAGTTCCTGTTTGTGGCGGGCATGCTCGGGGTGAATATTTCGCGCCTGTCCGAAGAGTTTTGCCTGTGGTCCTCGCGGCAATTTCGCTGGGTGGTGCTGGACGATGCCTACGCTACCGGCAGCTCGATCATGCCGCAGAAAAAGAACCCGGATATTGCCGAATTGGCGCGCGGCAAGGCTGGGCGGTTGATTGGCAACCTTACCGGCTTGATGTCGACGCTCAAGTCATTGCCGCTGTCGTACAACCGCGATTTGAGTGAAGACAAGCACAGCGTGTTGGACAGCGTGGATACATTGCTGCTGGTGTTGCCGGCGATGGCCGGAATGGTCGCGACCATGAAGGTGCAGGTACAAGAGCTGCGGCGTCAGGCGCCGATGGGCTTCACCTTGGCGACTGAGGTGGCGGATTGGTTGGCCACCCTTGGTGTGCCGTTTAAAGAGGCCCACGAGATCACCGGCGCGTTGGTGCAGGCCTGTGAGAAGCATGAGATTGAGTTGTGGGAAGCCTCGCCGGCGATGTTGGCGGAGGTGGATGCACGACTCACACCAGGAGTGCGCGACTGCCTGACCCTGGAAGCGGCGATTGCGGCGCGCAGTGGGTGGGGTGGAACAGCGCCGGAGCGGGTTCGGGAGCAGATTGGGCGGTTGAAGTCCGCATTAGCGGCTCAACAGCAGTGGGCAGAGAGTTATCAGGGGTTCCGGATTTAAATCTGCGGTGTTTGGGCTGGCGTCTTCGCAGGCAAGCCAGCTCCCACATTTGGACCGCGTACAGTAGTTAGAGCGTTGTAAGTTTTGGAGATTCACCATGAACCAAACCCCGGCCGAGCGCTTGGCAGCCGAGCGCAAATTGTCCGAGAACCAGTTCGATATCACGCAGTACGAACACGTGCCGCGTCGTTATTACGGACGGATGTTTTTTGCCACCTTGATCGTGATCGTGTTGGCTGCATTGCTGCGTGCCTTCGCCAACGGCCAGATCGAATGGTCCTACATCGGGCAGTTCCTCACGTCTGAGGCCATCCTCTGGGGCCTGGTCAACACCATCGTCATGTCGATCCTGGCCATGGCGCTGGGCGTGGTGATCGGGGTGATCACGGCGATCATGCGTATGTCGGCCAACCCGATCCTGCGCTATGTGGCCATCACCTACACCTGGCTGTTCCGGGGTACGCCGCTGATCCTGCAACTGCTGCTGTGGTTCAACCTGGCGTTGATCTTCCCGGTGATCGCGATTCCCGGCGTGTTCAGCATCGACACCGTCGACCTGATGACGCCGTTCGTGGCTGCCCTGCTGGGCCTGAGTATCAACCAGGGTGCGTACACCGCCGAAGTGGTGCGCGCCGGTTTGCTCTCAGTCGACACCGGCCAGTATGAAGCCGCCAAGTCCATCGGCATGCCGAGCCTGCAAGCACTGCGTAGGATCATTCTGCCGCAGGCCATGCGGGTGATCATTCCGCCTGTAGGCAACGAGTTCATCAGCATGGTGAAAATGACCAGTCTGGCCAGCGTGATCCAGTATTCGGAACTGCTGCACAACGCGCAAAACATCTATTACGCCAACGCCCGGGTCATGGAACTGCTGATTGTGGCCGGCATCTGGTACCTGGCGGTGGTGACTGTTCTTTCATTTGGCCAAAGCCGCCTCGAGCGCCGCTTTGCCCGCGGCGCCGGCAAGCGTTCGTAAGTCTGGGTTGAGGAGAATTGCCCCATGAGAAGCATCGTCAAGGCCGTCAACCTGAACAAGTACTACGACCAGTATCACGCGCTGCGCGACATCAATATCGAGGTCGAGCAAGGCGAAGTGATGTGCATCATCGGCCCGTCCGGCTCGGGTAAAAGCACCCTGCTGCGCTGCGTCAACCAGTTGGAAAAAATCGACAAGGGCGGCCTGTGGGTCGACGGCGAACTGGTGGGTTACCGCGTGCTCGGCAACAAGCTGCATGAGATGAATGAATCGCAGATTGCCCGCCAGCGCCTGGCCACCGGCATGGTGTTCCAGCGTTTCAATTTGTTCCCGCACATGACCGTGCTGCAAAACATCATCGAAGGCCCGTGCCAGGTGCTCAAGCGTTCGCCCAAGGAAGCCATCGAGGACGCCCTGGAGTTGCTGGCCCGCGTCGGCCTGGCGGACAAACGCAATGCCTATCCGGTGGAGTTGTCCGGCGGGCAACAACAGCGTGTGGCGATTGCCCGTGCGCTGGCGATGCGCCCCAAGCTGATGCTGTTTGACGAACCGACGTCAGCCCTCGACCCGGAGCTGGTAGGAGAAGTGCTGTCGGTGATGCGCGACCTGGCCACCACTGGCATGACCATGATCGTGGTCACCCATGAGTTGGGCTTCGCCCGCGAGGTCTCCAACCGCATGGTGTTTATGGATGCCGGCCAGATTGTGGAAGCCGGCAGCCCCGAAGAAATTCTAATAAGCCCACAAAACCCGCGTACCCAAAGCTTTATTTCTGCCGTTCGCACTTAACTAAAAAACAAACGAGAACGCCTCCATGAAGAAAATAGTTATCCCCACGTTGCTCGCAGGCCTGATGGCCTCTTCCGTTGTTTTCGCGGCATTGCCGGCGGCAATCAAGGACAAGGGTGAGATCAGCGCGGCCATCGTGCCGAACTACCCGCCGATGGACTTCAAGGACCCGGCCACCAACAAGATCACCGGCCTGGATTTCGACCTGGGTAACGCCCTCGCCGAGCGCCTGGGCGTGAAGATCAAGTGGCAGGAAACCGGCTTCGAGCAGATGCTCAGCGGCCTGACCACCAAGCGCGTGGACATCGTGTTGTCGGGCATGAGCGACACCGCCGAACGCCAGAAGGCCGTGACCTTCATCGACTACTTCACCAGCGGCCCGCAGTTCTACACCCTGGCCAAGCGCGAAGACCTCAAGGAATTGACTGACCTGTGCGGTAAAAAAGTCGGCACCAGCCGCCGTACCACCTGGCCGTCGGAAATTGCCGCATGGAGCAAGGAAAACTGCGAAGTGGCGGGTAAGCCGGCGATCGTGGTGATCGGCACTGAGGGCTCGGCGGATGCACGGGCGCAGTTGCAACAGAACCGCCTGGACGCGGCGATGCAAGGCAGCGAGACCATTCCTTATCTGATGTCGCTGGATATAGGCAAGTACAAGCCGGTGGGCCTGGCGATTTCCAAGCAGTTCACCGGGCTTGGGATTGAGAAGAGCAATACGGCGTTGGTCACGGCGATCAGTGAAGCGTTGCAGGGCATGATCGATGATGGCACCTACGGCAAGATCCTGAAGAAGTGGGACCTGGAGCAAGGTGCGGTCGAAAAAATCACCATCAACTCCGGCCAATAACTCGATCTGAACAATGTGGGAGGGGGCTTGCTCCCGATAGCGGTCTATCAGCCAAGCATCTGGTGACTGAGCCACCGCCATCGGGGGCAAGCCCCCTCCCACCCTGGATTTTCGTTGTCCACAAAGATAACAAGGACACCCGCCCCACCGTGGCCACCTACTCCCTGGTAATCCGCCGCCTGATGATTTGCTCGGTGACCATCGTGGTCAGCCGCGCCATGACCAGCCCGTTGCTGGCCCTGTTGCTGAGTACCCGCCTGGGCCTGAACCAGCAGGACATCGGCTTGCTGATGGGCATCGCGGTGTTTATCGCGACATTGCTGGGCCTGTACGGTGGCTACATCATCGACCGCCTGGAAAAGCGCAAGCTGCTGATCCTGGCCATGCTCTCCAGCTCCATCGGTTTTCTATTGCTGACCTTTGCCAGCAACCTCTACCTCACCACCCTGACCCTGGTCATCACCGAAGCGGCGTCGGCGCTGTTCCTGATTGGCTCAAAAGCCATCATCAGCGAGAACCTGCCGGTGGGCGAGCGTGCCAAGGTGTTTTCCCTGCGCTACACACTGACCAACGTCGGCTACGCCACAGGCCCGATGGTCGGCGTCGTGATTGCCGGCCATATGCAACTGGCACCGTTCCTGATCGCCAGCGCGATCGCCTTTGGCAGCGTGTTCCTGATGATTGGCATCCCGCCCACCCAACGGGATGACAGCAACAAGCCCTTGAGTTTCCTCACCACCCTGCGCACCTTGCGCGACGACCGCACGCTGATTCTATTTACCAGCGGCAGCCTGCTGAGCACCATTGTCCATGGGCGCTACACCTTGTATCTGTCACAGTTTTTGCTCGTAGCCTACAAACCCGCCGAGGCGCTGAAGATTCTGTCTGCGGTACTGGCCTGCAATGCCATCACTGTGATTTTGATGCAGTACCAGATCGGCCGTTTCCTCAAGCGTGAGCAACTGCGCTATTGGATCGTGCTAGGTACGTTGCTGTTCATTGCCGGGCTTATCGGTTTCAGCCTCGCAAACAGCCTGGTCACCTGGTGTCTGGCAATGTTCGTGTTCACCCTGGGCGAGATGATCATCTACCCCTCCGAGTTCCTGTTTATCGACACTATCGCACCTGATGCGCTGCGCGGCAGTTACTACGGTGCGCAGAACCTGGCGGCATTTGGCGGGGCAATGAGCCCGGTGATTTGCGGCTATCTGCTGATCAATGCCACGCCGGCCAGCATGTTCTATGCGTTGGAGGCACTGACTGCGGTAGGTGGCACCTTGTGTTTCTTGAGTGGACGACGGGTAGCAGGTTCTTGCTGATATTTACCCAGGATCCCGCTATTAATAGCGAAATCTCTCACGGACCCGAGCCCCATGAAATTCGATACGGCCTACAGCCTGAGTCTCGATGACAAGCTGTCGATCTACGACGTACGAGACCTGAATTTCGACGAAACCGCCGACTTCGATTCCGACAAGGATCGCTTCCTGTGCCCCAACGACGAATGCCGGGCAGCGTTTGATACCAGCAATACCCTGAGCACCTTCAACGCCAAAAACGTCAATTACCTGCGCACGCCGCACTTCAAGAACAAGACCGGCACCCAACACATCGATGGCTGCCGCTACGCCAGCACGCACAAGACCACCGCCGGCGAAAGTGATGACGAGCGTGAGGATAATTTCCCATCGGAATTTGTCCTCACACGCCGCCAGTACGAGCGCAAGCCCCCGTTGGCGGGCACCGAAGGAAGCATGCCACTAGAACCAACGAAGACACCCTCAGACCGCAGCTCCGTTTCCCACGGCGCCAGCGACACCACACCAGACAAAACCAGCGTGTTCGCCCACCCGGTGGAATGCTATGTGTCCAACATCGACGACAAGGACAAGCTCAAGTCCATGCCGTTGAAGATCGGCGACCACACCGCCACCTACTGGACGTTCTTCAAGAAGATCGAATACCTGCAGGACAACAAGGGCCTGATCTACTGGGGCAAGATCAAGGAAATCAAGGACTACACCAGCAGCTTTCGCATCGATTTCGAAAAGAAGGCGTGGCTCGACAAGAAGCCCTACTCGGTCAACGTCTACCTGAGCAAGAAACTCATCGAGAATTACCGCAAGCGCAAGGCTTTCCTGGAGCAGATCAAGGCGGCGGTGGACAGTGAGCGGGCGTTGTACTGCTTCTTCTATGGGGTGACGCCGGAGCTGAAACAGGTGCCGAGCAAGAAAAACCCCGAGCAGACGTTCGGGGTGTTCAGCGCGAATATCGAGAACCTGGATCACCTGATCATTCGCGAGGCGCCAGGGGTGGAATAACGGGTCGTTGAACATCCAGTTGATGAGCGGTCAAAACAACTGTACAAAAACACAGTATAGTTTGCCCTCCCCCGTCGAATCCTGGAGAAAACCCATGTCCTCTCTGGCAATGAGCTCTTTCGTAGAACAGCAGATCGTCCTGCATCAATTCACCGCCAAACACAGCGTGCAAGCGCGCGCGATGCTGGGCTGGAGCAGGGAACACCTGGCTATTCAGGCTGGCGTGGCGGTCGAAGCGGTTCAACAGTTTGAAAATCAATACGACGTGGGGGATGAAACCCGCCTGGCATTGGCGTTTCGGTTGGAAGCTGAAGGGCTGGTGTTCTTCCCGGGGTTTGCGCCGGGGTGGGGGATGAGTGCGCGCCGCTTTGACACCGCCACAACCGAACACGCGGCGCAAGGGATCATCTCTCGGTTGATCGGCGCAACTTCGTCATCCCTTGACTCACCAACGCCACAACCTAATGGTGTGTAGCGCTTCAGGCCTGCAGTTGCAGTGCCCGGCGCATCAATTTGGGCCCCTGGCCCTGGGGCCAAACCTGTCACATCGCAAACTCGCCTTACGCTACGGTTCGAGTTGATCAAGGGAGGCGGACCTCTGCTGTGCATCTGCCAGCAGAGGTTGAATCAACCTTATGCGAGGTTTGTAGGTTCCCCTATAGTGGCGCCTGTATCAACGGGTACTCGCGAGAAGGGCGTCCCCGGAAGAAAGGCGGGTTCCTTGATCGACGGGGAAGCTTGTTCATAGACATAAGCAGCCGAGAGTAAGGTCGCTTCACTGTTAGCTATGCCATATAAATAGAGCGCTGTCGGCATACCTTCATCATCCATCCCGGACGGGATGGACATGCCCGGGTAGCCCGCGGCGGCAGCGTAATAATAGTTGTGAGAAAGAAAGTTCGACACCATGGCATCGAGTTTGTGTTTCTTGATGGGATCATCGATGCTTTTCTGGAAAATCGGCACGATATCCTGCCACAACTGATCGCGCCTCTCCTGGGTCACGTTCAGATCGTTGATCATTTCCAGAAACCTCTGGTCAGGCTCTCCTGACTGCGAGTGACGTTTGTTGAAAGCTATCAGTTCCGAGATCGACTTGACCGGCAACCTCTCCCGACCTGCCAGGTAATTTTCCAGTTGTTGTTTGACGTCTCCAAACAACGCTTGATTATAGTCCTTGTAGGTTTGTTCAGTAATGTCTGAATCCAATTGTCCGACCTGAACCAAGATAGCGCCCCTATCCTTCAACACTTCGATTGAAGCCTCATAGTGCTTTTGGTCTGCCCGTTTCGCTGGGTCTTTGGCATCCTCTTCAGATAGTTTAGGCAGCGGTGTGTAGCCAATTCTCTTGCCTTTCAAGGCGTCAGACCCCAGGCCTTCAGAGTAGCGCCTGCTTTCGGTCATTGCGTTGAGTGCCTCTGCCGCATCACGGACATTACGTGTGAAGGTGCCTATCGTATCCATACGTGAACTGGTCATGACACCTTCGGTACTGACCAGTCCAACCGTGGTTTTCAGACCGAAAACACCATTGTAGGCAGCCGGGGTAATGATCGAACCACTGGTTTCCACCCCTAACGCCAGAGGAACATGCCCTTGGGCAACCGCAACAGCAGAACCGGAACTCGACCCAGCCACCTGGCCTCCCAACCGATGTGGGTTGAGCGTCTGGCCACCTCGGGAACTCCACCCATCAACGGGGAATTCAGAGCGGAAGTTGGAAAATTCACTCATGTTGGTTTTACCCACAACCACCGAGCCAGCCTTCAGCAATTTGTCCACGACCTTGGCATTTGATGTAGCCGGAGCCCCCACCAATGCCTTGGAACCTGCACTTGTCTGCATACGGTCCTTGGTTTCAAAAACGTCTTTCAACGCAACCGGAACACCGTATAGATATCCACAAGAGACGCCTCTGGCACGCTCCTGATCGCGCATTTGCGCCTGCTTGCGGGCATCGGGATTGATTTCTATAAACGCGTTGCCACCTTGCAACCCGCGATCAATATTGGCGATTTGTTTCAGCGAGTCGTTCACCAGCGATTCTGAAGTGGCTTGGCCTTTTGCCATTTCCTCTGACATTTGAAAGGCACTCTTGAAGCCTTGCGGCTGATTCAAAAATGCCTGCAGCACACCGTCTGTTAATCCGCCTGCGATAATCGGTCCGATCATAAACTGCCTCACTACTTGACTGAATGTCAGGCTATCGGTTGATAACCCGACATCAGTCTAAGAAGTCCCCCGTGTACAACCGTTGAGGCTAATCCTGCTCCGGGGTCCGATTATTCACTACTCGATGTAGGCATCCACACGGAATCTTTCAGTAACCGACGATAGAACCGAACCAGTACCAGTAAGCGGTCACCGGCCCAACGGGCACCGTAAAACCACAGTTTCGTCCCGCCCTCAAGCAGCTCGTATACTCCGGGATATCCGCTGGCGCACGCGCCATGAAACGCTGCGCTTTTACTTTCGGACACAAGGGCATCAAGACTGTGCTCACCGACGCGCTCATCGATCTCATTGCGAGTACACGCAACGAATGGGTTGGCCCTGTCACCTCGCAAGGCATCCAGCGCCACCAGTTGCGCGCCCGCCGAGCGCAAGGTATCCAGGGCCTGTAGGAAAGCAGGACTGTGGTCGACGGCCTCGCTTGCACCTGGTCCAACGTAACGGTTGGCAAACCCTATGCGCCAGCCAACCAATACCTGAGTGCGGGTGAAGGGGCTGTTGTTCAGCACGGGAGGGACTTCAGCCATCAGCGGCCCCGAGGGGTCAATACCACTCAATGCGATCAATGACAGCGACGGGTCGCGCGGGGGTTTGAGGGCAAGTCCCGGGGCGTCATACCCCGGGATCGGGACGCCCCCTCGGGTGCCATGAGCCTGGGGATCGACACCGAAAACGATACCATGCGGACTTGTATGCTCTTGGGCTGTCGTTGTCTGGGCTGACGCGTCAGTAAGCGCAGACACCGGTTGCCCCGTCGGACAGGGCAACCCCGCCTGCCAATATTTCTTACACTTGCACTCCATAAAATACGTCCCCCGACACATAAATTTCCGGGGATCATGGCACCGTTGCCTGGCAACTGTCGCAGCTCTGAAACAGCTTGAAAACTCCTTTTTCCATAGCCTCCTCCGTCAGCCTGCGAGGTGTTCCTGTGCCCCCTGGGTTTCCACCTCCAGCCACCACGCACCTCCACGCTCTGGCTGATTCAAGCTGAACGCCTGCCCCATCTGCGGCGTAGTGATCGACACGTTGCGCTCCCAGGCCAGGGCCATGATGCGGTCGAACGGCTCATGCCAGGCATGGAACGCCAGGTCGAAAGTGCCGTTGTGAATCGGCAGCAACCAGCGGCCCTTGAGGTCGATATGCGCTTGCAGGGTTTGCTCTGGCTGCATGTGCACATGGGGCCAGTCGACGTTGTAAGCACCTGTTTCCATCAGCGTCAGGTCAAATGGACCGTACTGTTCGCCGACGCGTTTGAAACCGTCGAAGTAACCCGTGTCACCGCTGAAGAAAATCCGCCGAGGTCCATCGATCATCACCCAGGAACACCACAGGGTCTGGTTGGCATCAAACAGACCGCGCCCGGAAAAATGTTGCGCAGGGGTGGCGACAAACCGAACGCCATCCACCTCGGTGCCCTGCCACCAATCCAGCTGGCGCACCTTGCTGCCATCCACGCCCCACTTGACCAGGATGTCGCCCACGCCCAGCGGCGCAAGAAAATAACGGGCCTTGTCGGCCAATTGGACGACAGCCTTGCGGTCAAGGTGGTCATAGTGGTTGTGGGAAAGAATCACTGCCTCCAGGGGCGGCAACTCTTCAAGGCTGATGGGCGGCTGATGGAAGCGCTTGGGGCCGGCCCAACTGAACGGTGAGGCGCGCTCGGCAAATACCGGGTCGGTTACCCAGAATTTACCGCGCATTTTCAGCAACACGGTGGAATGTCCAAGGCGGAATACGCTGTGATCCGGGGCCGCCAGCAATTGCTCGCGCGTCAGCGGTTGTACCGGAATCGGCCCCACCGGCCGCGTGCTGCGGGGTTTGTTGAACAGCATGTTCCAGAAAATGCGCAAGGTCTTGCCGAAGCCACCGTGCTGCACGGGGGCATCGTTGCTGAAGTGCCCTTGGCCTTGCTTGGGCGCTGCTGGCGAAGAATCGACACGGGACGAGATCGTGGCCATTACCGGGTGACTCCTACGGATCGCTTATAAATTACACTGCACAGTGTAGTTTCAAGATTGCAACAAAACCCGGAGCAAGTAAACTACCGAGTGTAATTTTCCTCCAAAAGCCGAGCCCCACCCATGACTGCCCCTCAACGCCTCACCGACCGTAAACGCGAAGCCATTGTGGCTGCGGCCATCGCCGAATTTCGCGCAAACGGTTTCGAGGTCACCAGCATGGACAAGATCGCCGCCACCGCCGGCGTATCCAAGCGCACCGTGTACAACCACTTCCCCAGCAAGGAAGAACTGTTCGCAGAAATTCTTCATCAACTCTGGGCCAGCAGCGTTGCCCAACTTGACGTCAGTTACGCCAGCGACCGCCCATTGCGCGAACAACTGCGCGGGTTGCTGGAGGCGAAGATGAAGATGATGTCGGACACCAATTTCCTCGACCTGGCCCGGGTCGCCATCGCCGCCACCATCCATTCGCCGGAACGTGCGCAAGACATGGTCACCCGCCTGAGCCAGCGCGAAGAAGGCTTCACCCAGTGGGTTCGCGCCGCCCAGGCAGACGGCCGGCTCAACTGCACCGACCCGGCCTTCGCCGCCCACCAGATTCAGAGCCTGCTCAAGGCCTTCGCCTTCTGGCCACAGATTACCCTCGGCCAACCCACCCTGGATGCCGCCCACCAGGCCAGCGTGATCGAGTCGGCCATCGACCTGTTCCTCGCCGGCTACGAAGTCACCCTGCCCCGCCAGCCATAAAAACCTGTTGTGTGAGCGACATTCCAGGTCGCTTTTGACGCATTCGCCCTCTGTTTTGCGCAAATGGCCTGGAAGGACACTGATTATTCCCACGCGAATAACTGACAATATTCACAGGCATTATCCGATCAACGGTTGATCCAGCGAACGCGCGCCACCGTATCTGCAAAAAACAGCTGCCCCAGGAATTTATGGAAAACAGACAAGGCAAAGGGCTTTCATTTGCCAAGCGTATCTACAAGCCAAGGATCATCGGCCTTTCTATCGGCTGTATCAGCGTCAGCGGCGCCCTTTACACTCTCGCCATGCCGGGCTGGGTGTGGGCACTCCTGCTGTTCAACGGGTTTGCCTGGGCGCATGTGGCGTATCAACTGTCGGCCCGCTCGCAGTACCCCTACCAGGCAGAACAACGCAACCTGCTATATGACTCGCTGCTCGGCGGCTTCTGGGCCGCCGCCACGCAGTTCACGCCACTGACGGCCGTGACCATTCTGTCGATGATGACCATGAATAACGTCGCCGCCGGCGGCAAGCGCCTGTTCCTGCGTGGCCTGTGCGCACAGGGGCTTGGAATCGGCGTGGCCGGCGCGTTGTTCGGCATCCGGTTCAACCCCGATGTCAGCCTGCTGCAGGTCTACACCTGCCTGCCGATGCTGACGCTCTACCCCATGGCCATCGGCATGGTCTGTTATCAACTGGCAATCAAACTGTCCGAACACAAGCGCGCCCTCAGCGCCCTGAGCCGCACCGACAGCCTCACCGGGCTGCTCAATCACGGTTCCTGGAAAGACCTGCTGCACCTCAAGTTCCACAAGTGCCGGCAGCAGCGGAGCCACGCCACCATTGCCTTGATCGACATCGACCACTTCAAGCAGATCAACGACACCCACGGCCATATCGTCGGCGATGCGGTACTGCGACAGTTGAGCCTGGAGTTGCGGCGCAATCTGCGGGAAAACGACCTGGCCGGTCGTTACGGGGGCGATGAGTTCTGTGTGATTCTTCCGCAAATGCCGCTGGAACAGGCTGCGGAGATCATGGAACGCATGCGCGAAACTTTCAGCAATTACCGCAACCCGCAGATCCCCGAATTGCGGGTCAGCCTGAGCATCGGCCTGGCCGATTTCCAACCCTTCTTCAGCGATGCCGCGATGTGGCTGAATGCAGCGGATCGCGCGCTGTACGCCGCCAAGGACACCGGGCGCAACCGGGTCAATGTCAGCGACGAAGTGATCGCCCATTCCGCCTGAAGTCGTCCTACGACTCCTCGTCTGAAAAGACCAGAAAGCACCCGACAAGAAAGCATAATGCCACCACTGGTCGCCTACCCAAAAAAGGTCCTCCCACACGGGCGAACTTCTTGTCAGGCTGATCACTCTGAACCCGTTGTCCCACCCCCCTCTGTCAGCACAAGGAAGCTGGCAATGAGCAAGTCAACCGTGTGGCGTACGCCTTACGGGGGCAGGCGCATATCCAAGGAAACCCCAGAGTCTGCTTGCCCGAGCACCGCACATGCTATTCAACACACATAAAAGAACCATCAGCACCCAACAACACACCATCGCCCAACAGGCCAGCCTGCTGGACGCTATCGAGCGCTCCATGGCGGTGATCGAATTCGACCTGTCCGGCAATGTGCTGCGCGCTAATGCCAATTTCCTGCAGGCCATGGGCTACCGCGCCGAGCAGGTAGAGGGCCAGTCCCATCGAATGTTCTGTACCCCGGCCTTCGCCCGTAGCCCCGAGTACAGCCAACTGTGGTCAAACCTGCGGAATGGCCAATTCCAGTCCGGCACCTTTGAACGGGTGGCCGGGGATGGCCAGTCGGTGTGGCTGGAAGCCAGCTACAACCCGGTGCGTGATGACACGGGCCAGGTGACCAAAGTGGTGAAGTACGCGATGGACGTCACCCCGCGCCTGCAGGCCGAAAGCGAAGCCAATGCCAAACTGGATGCCATTGGCCGCGCCATGGCGGTGATCGAGTTCAACCTCGACGGCACCATCATCACCGCCAACGCCAACTTCCTGCAGCGCATGGGTTACACCCTGGCGCAGATCCAGGGCCAGCATCACCGGATGTTCTGCAGCGCGGCACTGGCCAGCAGCTCAACCTACAGCGACTTCTGGAAACGCCTGAACCAGGGGGAAATGTTCAGCGGCCAGTTCGAGCGGGTGGATAAAAACGGCCAGGTCGTGTGGCTCGAAGCCAACTACAACCCGGTGTACGACGCCAGCGGGCGGCTGTGCAAAGTGGTGAAGTTCGCCTCGGACATCACCGCCCGCGTGCAACAGCATGCGGCAGATGCGCAGAGTGCGGCGCAGGCCTATCACCTGTCCTTGAGCACTCAGGACATGGCAGAAAAAGGTGCCGAGGTGATTCAGAAAACAGCCAACGGCATGCGCGAAATTTCTGCCGACATCGACGGTTCCTCACAACTGATCGCCAAGCTCGGTGATCGCTCGCAACAGATCACTGCCATCGTCAACACCATTCGCGGTATCGCCGACCAGACCAACCTGCTGGCTCTCAACGCCGCCATCGAGGCCGCGCGTGCGGGTGAACAAGGCCGTGGTTTCGCCGTGGTAGCCGACGAAGTCCGGCAACTGGCGGCGCGCACCAGCGGCTCCACCACGGAAATTTCCAGCATGATCGCGATGATTCAGGCTGAAACCCGACAAGCCATCGACAGCATGGACGCCACCCGCGACCGCGCCGCCCAAGGCGTTGAAATGGCCAACCAGGCTGGCACAGTTATCCTGCAGATTCGCCAAGGCACCAGCGAAGCGGTGCAGGCGGTGAGTGCATTCGCCAACGAGCGTGGCGGCAACTGACCCGATCTTCATACGGAGTGCCGGGGGCTCGGTCTATAGTGCTGGTTGTTCTTCAAGCATGAGATCCGAGCCCGCCATGACCCCAGAAAAGCCCGAAGCCACCCCCGTCGACCACCTGCGCTTCCACCGCCCCCACGCCCACCTGGCGCCGACCTTCGGCAACGACACCTTTGCCCTCAAGGCCGAAGCCTTCGCGCGCTTCTTCGGTACGCCGACCTTCCTTGGCGCACAAACCGCCATCGTGGTGTTGTGGGTGGTACTGAACATGACCGGCATCACGCATTTCGATGTGTACCCGTTCATCCTGCTCAACCTGGCGTTCAGCCTGCAATCGGCCTACGCCGCGCCGCTGATCCTGCTGGCCCAGACCCGCCAGGCCGCACGCGACAAGGCGCAGTCCGATGCAGATGCGCAGCACCGTGAAGCCCTGGCGATCGCCAATACCGAGCGCCAGGCCCAGGCGGCGCAGACCACCAAACAGTTACTGGAACTGCTGGAGCAAAACACCCGGCTCACGGAAATGACCAAACAACTGACTGAGCACATTGAAAGCCTGACCTGCGAAATGCATGAGCATTTTGTGCGAAAAACCTAAGGCAATCGCACCTGCCGTCCCAGCTCATCGAACAGGGTCACCACCGAGCGCAACGCTCGGCAGTCCGGGCGCGTGAGCAGCCACAACGCGGTGTCATGCCCTGCCAACGCGGGGCCGAGCGATTGCAGGCCGTCCCCCAATAGAAAGTCCGGCAAGGCTGCCACCCCCAACCCTGCCCGTACCAGCTCGGTGACCGACAACATGCTGTTGCAGCGATAACTGGGACGCACACCGGGCAGATGCTCGCGACGCCAGGCGACCGTGGGGTGGTCGGGCAGGAAGTCATCCGGGGCGATCCATGGCAGGTCGGCCAACTCGCGGCCGGCATGCTGACGAGCAAAATCCGCGCTGGCGCACACCTGATAAGCCACGTTGCCCAGGCGTCGGCCGACCAGATGCTCCGGCGGCGTGCGGGTCAGGCGCAGGGCGATATCCGCGTCACGGCGGCTGAGGTTGGCGAAGTCATTCGAGGTGCTCAGTTCCAGGGTCAATGCCGGGTAGTGCGGCATGAACTGCGCCAGGGCCGGCAACAGCAGACCTTGCAGTACGGAGTCGGTACAGGTCAGGCGCACCGTGCCGCTGATCACCTCACCGCCCTGCTCCACGCCAATGCGCGCCGCCTCCAGCGCTTGTTCGGCACGCTCGGCCTGCTGCGCCAGGTTGCTCGCCAGGCTGGTGGGCAGGTAGCCGGTGCGGCTTTTTTCAAACAATGTCTGGCCCAGCGCCGCCTCCAGGCGCCGCACCGCGCGGAACACCGTGGACACGTCCACCCGCAACAACGCGGCCGCCCGTGCGAGCGTACCGCCACGCACCAGCGCGAGGATCAGCGACAAATCAGGGTAATCGAGTGAATAGTGCGTAGCTGCATTGAACATATGGGCAAACGCCAATATTGATTGCGTGAACGCCAATCTATAGTGCGCTCCAGGACACCACAAGCCATGGGATGTACACGATGAAAACCACACCTCTGCACCTTGCCCTGATCGGCGATTACAACCCCGATGTCATCGCCCACCAAGCCATTCCCGTGGCCTTGCAACAGGCATCCGAGACCCTGGGGCTGAGCGTGCATGTCCACTGGCTCGACACCGATGCCCTGCCCCAGTCACTGCACGCTTTCGATGGTTTCTGGTGCGTCCCCGCCAGCCCCTACCGCGACACCGATGGCGCACTGCGGGCGATCCGTTTTGCCCGCGAGCAACGCCGGCCGTTCCTCGGCACCTGCGGCGGTTTTCAGCACACGGTGCTGGAATATGCGCGCAACGTACTGGGCTGGAAGGATGCCGAGCACGGCGAACTGGCGCCGCACGCCAGGCGCGCCGTGATCGCGCCACTGAGTTGTGCGCTGGTGGAAGCCACCGACACTGTGCGCCTGGTGTCCTACACGCGTATTGCAGAAGCCTACGGCACTCTTGATGTGCAGGAAGGCTATCGTTGCCGCTACGGCGTAAACCCTGAGTTTCTCGACGCACTGCTGGAAGGCGACCTGATCCCCAGCGGCCATGACTCGGCAGGTGATCTGCGAGCCGTGGAGCTGCTCGACCACCCGTTCTTCGTCGCCACCCTGTTCCAACCCGAACGCGCCGCGCTGAAAGGCATCACCCCACCCCTGGCTATTGCCCTGCTCAAGGCTTGCCAGCAAGCATGATCAAGAGGCTCGTTGTGGTGAGCAGGCTTGCCCTGCGTTGGGGCGCGAAGCGGCCCTCAAACCAGCCGCTGCGGTTTTCCTGAAAGGACATTGCGGTCTTGATGGGGCTGCTGCGCAGCCCAACGCAGGACGAGCCTGCTCACCACATGCAAGCCTGCTCACCACAGGATCAGCTTACAAGACTGCGCAACGCACTGATCTGCGGAACCTCCACCCGCCGCATATACACCCGCAACGGTTCAGTGATGTTGATACGGTCGTCGATGTTCTGGTCCAGCAGCAACTGGATGCGCTCGCGGGACAGGGTCATGGTCTGCTCCGGGGCCGGCAGCCAGACGAATTCGGCGGTGGGAATGATGCCGTCATCGGCCACGTCCATGCCGAAGGCGTCTTCGCTGAAACGCACGATGTACTGGCCGGTCTTGCGGTTGAGGCCAACAAAACCACGGAGTTGGTCGGCGGCCTGGCAGATAAGCTCGGAGGTGATGCGCATGGTAAACCTCACTGAAAAGTCCCACAGGGACTGGAAAGATGGTTTACACGCGTGGCACAAAGTACCGCCCTCTAACGGGGCAGCTTCGGGCAAGAGTACTGCAATGCCTGCAAAAAAAACGCAGAAAATCGAGGCGTGCACACGTTAATGTCGGTTTGGTGATAGCGCCTTTCGCAATCAATTGTTAAAAAGGAGGCCTTCTCAAAGCTACCTCCACGAAAGGACTTCGCATATGCCTGTCACGTTTACCAAGAGTGCCTTGCTGCTCGCCCTGATGCTCGGCCTTGGCCAGGCACAGGCTGCCGACCCGATCAGCCCGGCTGAATTGGCAACCAACGAAGGCATTCCGTACCCAGCCGTGATCGCCCACCGTGGCGCGTCCTACGACGCCCCCGAATCCACCGCCGCGGCCTACAAGATTGCCCGCGACCTGGGTGCCGACTATCTGGAAATGGACCTGCAGCGCAGCAAGGACGGCGTGCTGTTCGCCCTGCACGACAACAACCTGCAGCGCACCACCGACGTGGCCACCAAGTTCCCCGACCGCAAGGACGCCCCGGCCAACGAGTTCACCTGGAAAGAACTGCAAACCCTCGACGCCGGCAGCTGGTTCAACGCCGCCTACCCGGACCGCGCGCGTCCAGGCTTCGTCGGCCTGAAAATCCAGAGCCTGGACGACATCATCAAGATCGCCGAAGGCAACCCGTCGCACAAACCCGGCCTGTACATCGAGACCAAGGAGCCCAAGCAATTCCCGGGCATCGAAGCCGACCTGAAGAACAAGCTGCAGGATAAAGGCTGGCTGAGCTCCGCCGGCTCCAAGCTGGGCAAGAGCAACACCGGCGTCGGCCAGGGCAAGGGCCGCGTGGTGCTGCAAACCTTCGAGGTTGCCAGCCTCAAAGAGCTGCAGAAAGAAATGCCCAACACCCCGAAGATCCTGCTGTTGTGGGTGGGTGAAGGCAGCATCGAGCCGAAAAACAAGCAGACGTTCGCTGAGTCCGGCGAAACCACCAAGGCCGCCTACTACGCCAAGCAGGAACCGAAAGATGCCGCCGAGTTCGAAAAATGGGTCGACGAAGCCAAGAGCCTCGGCGCCATCGGCACCGGCCCATCGGCCGAGCTGACCAACCACGGCGACCAGAGCTATTCGGACCTGGTCAAACCGGAGATGAACAAGCTGACCCACGACAAAGGCCTGCTGGTGCACGTCTACACCGTCGATGAGCCGGTGGACTTCGACAAAGTGATGAAGGCCGGCGTCGATGGCATCTTCACCAACCGCGCCGCCGAACTGCTGAAGTTCTACAAGCGCTGGCCGTCGTCCAGCGTGCAAGACCTGCTGAACGACTATAAGTACTGAGTGACGGCCGAATGGTCAGGCCGCCTGTGGTTGGGGCGTGACTATGGCCTGATCGTCGGCGAGCTGGGGCGCACAGCGCCCCATGCGCACTACGCCCATCAGTTGATGGTCTCCAAAGGCTCACCGTTCACGGTCAGCCTCGATGGCCGAATCACCACGGCCCATCGCCTGTTTATCCCTTCGCGTCAAACCCACGCCATTCTTGACGCTCAAGGTGAAGTCACGGTGCTGTACGCCGAACCGGCGGTGTTTGATATCGCCCCGTTGCTGGACACAGACCTGTCCCTGGATGCACTGCATCAACTCCCCCGACGCAGCCTGGAGGACTCACGCCTGGAACGGGCGCTGGCCGCACTGGATCAACAACTCATCGGCAAGGTCTCAGCCCAGGCCCTGGCCCAGGCCGCGCACCTGTCCTTGAGCCAACTGGAGCGGCTGTTCGCCCATCAACTCGGTCTGCCCGTGCGTCGCCTGGTGCTGTGGCGACGGCTGCGCATCGCCCTGCAACTGGCCCTCGCCGGTGGCACGCTGACCGATGCCGCTCACGGTGCCGGCTTTGCCGACTCAGCACATTTCTCACGGACCATGAAGCAGTTGTTTGGGGTCACGGCAGCTGCGTCATTGCGCCAGCTGGACGTTGAACTGTTAACGTAATTCGTCCGGCAGGGACGGCTCCTTGCTCAAGGCAACCGGCCTGAACGGATCACGCAACTGCGCCCCGTAGCCCACCGGGAAATCCGGCCGACTGCCAATCCCCAGATCACCCGCCCCC